>Ga0123353_10000544_pt1 | contig 46525 bp, 43 predicted proteins | sample TergutLab28metaG_3_FD_92763 | JGI IMG/M metagenome (GOLD analysis project Ga0123353, IMG submission 92763) | Labiotermes labralis P3 segment gut microbial communities from Petit-Saut dam, French Guiana - Lab288 P3 | ecosystem: Host-associated > Arthropoda: Insects > Digestive system > Gut ... | reverse complement strand
TGAAACTGGCATTCTCATCCCTGGGCTGCCCGGAGCTCTCCTGGCAGGACATGGCCGCCGCGGCCAAGGACTTCGGCTTCCACGGCATCGAGCTGCGCGCCTTCGAGGACACGCCCGAAAAAGAGCTGCTCTCCGCGCTTGGAAAACTGAAGACCGGCAGGCTGGAGATCGCCTGCGTATCGACGGGCAGCAGCCTGCAGTACCCGGGCGAGCGCCGCGAAAACGCCCTGATGGAGGCCCGGCGGGCCATCGCGCTGGCGGGCAGGCTGGGCGCGCCCTACGTGCGCATCCTGGCCGACCGCACCGCCGAGCCCCGCGACCGGGTGGACGACGCCGACGTGGTCGAGCCCATCCGCGCCCTGCTGCCCGACGCCGAGGCCGCCGACGTCACGCTGCTGGTCGAGAGCAACGGCGTGTTCAGCGACACGAAGCGCCTGGCCGCCCTGCTGGGCGAGTTGGCCAGCGACCGCGCGGGCGCCCTGTGGGACTTCCACCACACCTACCGCTTCGCGGGCGAGACCCCCGCCCAGACCGTGGAGCACCTGGGGGCCTACATCAAGTACGTCCACTGCAAGGATTCGATCATGATGGACGGAAAGCCCGTATATAAGCCCATGGGCGAGGGCGACCTGCCCTTCGAGCCGTTCTTCATGGCCCTGCGTTCCATCAACTACGAGGGCTACCTCTCGCTGGAGTGGCTGCGCAAGTACGCCCCGGACCTGGAGGACGCCACCGTGGTCTTCCCGCAGTTCGTGGATTTTGTGCGTTCCTTCCTGCCCGCCGGGGAGGTGGAGACCCGCAGGCTCTACGACAACGCCCGCAAAACCGGCAAGTACCTGTGGCCCAAGGAGCAGCTGATCGACCTGACCTTCTCCCAGCTGCTGGACCGCGTGGCCGAGGAGTTCCCCGACCAGTACGCCTTCCGGTACACCGTACTGGACTATACGCGCACCTATAAAGAGTTCCGCGACGAGGTGGACACCTTCGCCCGCGCGCTGATCGCCATGGGCGTGCGCACCGGCGACCACGTGGCCATCTGGGCCACCAACGTGCCCCAGTGGTTCATCACCTTCTGGGCCAGCGTGAAGATCGGCGCGGTGCTCGTCACCGTGAACACGGCGTACAAGATCCACGAGGCCGAGTACCTGCTGCGCCAGAGCGACACCCACACCTTGGTGATGATCGAGGGCCACAAGGACAGCGATTACGCGGGGATCGTTCGGCAGCTGTGCCCCGAGCTGGAGACCCTGGAGAAGGGCAAGCGCCTGCACAGCAGAAAGCTGCCCTTCCTGCGCAACATCGTCACCTGCGGGTTTGAGCTGCCCGGCTGCTGCAACTGGGAGGAGGCCATGGCCCGCAGCGGCGAAGTGGGCATCGAGGAGGTCTTCCGCCGTGCCGCCGCCTGCCACAAGGACGACGTGTGCAACATGCAGTACACCTCGGGCACCACGGGCTTCCCCAAGGGCGTGATGCTCACGCACTACAACGTGGTCAACAACGGCAAGGCCATCGGCGACTGCATGGATTTCTCCACCGCCGACAGGCTGCTCGTCCACGTGCCGATGTTCCACTGCTTCGGCTTGGTGCTGGCCATGACGGCCAGCGTCACCCACGCGGCCACCATGGTGCCCATCCCGGCGTTCTCGCCCAGATTGGCGCTGGAGGCCATCAATAAGGAGAAAATCACCGCCTGCCACGGCGTGCCCACGATGTTCATCGCCATGCTGGGGCACGAGGATTTTACGCGAACCGATTTCTCGCATATGAGAACAGGAATTATGGCGGGCAGCCCCTGCCCGGTGAAGGTGATGCAGGACGTCCTGGACAAGATGAACATGAGCGAGATCACCATCGTGTTCGGCCAGACGGAGAGCTCCCCCGGCGACACCCAGAGCCACACCACGGACTCCATGGAGGTGCGCACGGGCACCGTGGGCCGCGCCCTCTTCGGCGTGGAGTGCAAGATCGTGGACCCCGAGACCGGCGCGGACCTCCCCGACGACGTGGACGGCGAGTTTGTGGCGCGGGGCTACAACATTATGAAGGGCTATTACAAGATGCCCGAGGCCACCGCCGCGGCGATTGACGCAGAAGGCTGGCTGCATACAGGAGACTTAGCGCGCCGCGATAGCGACGGCAACTACAAGATCACCGGGCGCATCAAGGACATGATCATCCGCGGCGGGGAGAACATCTACCCGAAGGAGATCGAGGACTTCCTCTACACCCACCCGAAGGTCTCCGACGTGCAGGTCGTCGGCGTGCCCAGCCGGGCCTACGGCGAGGAGATCATGGCCTGGGTGATCCTCAAGCCCGGCGAAACGGCCACCGAGGACGAGATGAAGCAGTTCGTGCTGGACCACATGGCCAAGCACAAGACGCCCAGCTATGTGTATTTCACGGATTCCTTCCCCATGAACGCCGCGGGGAAGATCATGAAGTACAAGATGCGCGAGGCCGCCGTGGAGCTGCTGGGGCTGCAAAACGAGAGCAGGATCGCCACGGCGTAGAACGACAAAAATTTCGACACGGACCCTTGCATTGCGCAGGGGTCCGTGCTGTGCTTTTATGGCGCTCCCGCATCCTCCTGCCCGTCCGGGGCCGCGTCCATCCCGCCGCCCGCCATCCCCGCGACCTCCTCCTGTCCCGGCGGCGTCTCCGCCAGGTTTTTGTATTCCAGCGCGACGATCTGCTCGCAGGCCTCCACGAAGTTGCGCTTCGTGCCATCCTTGCCTGTGCGCCACAGGCCGCTGTATACCCCGCCAGCCGTGAAGATGTTGCGCTCGGCGAAGAGCCTGTCCCGCAGGCCCAGGTACTGCAGCCACCGCTCCCGGAACTTGCACGCCGCGTTGACCCCGCCGGCGGTGGCCACGGCGGCGCTGAGCACCGCGCTGAACACCTTGGTGTAGGCGGGCCCGCCCGGCTCCTCCGTGATGAGCAGCACCGCCGCGATCATGGCCGACCAGGTGATCTGCAGGATGGTCAGGCACGTGAAGCACGCGGAACAGGCCGTCGCCTTGCTGTGGTAGCCCTCGATGGTGGGGTCCACCCGGTCGCGCAGGTACGCCTCGCCCGGGGCGCCCTTGGGCTCGAAGGCCCGCATCATCCCCAGTTTTTTGCGCATGTCGCGGCGTTTGTCCAGGTAATACAGCAGCGCGGCCGTGGCCAGGACGGCCGGCAGCGCCCCTGCGAAGCCCATCAGCAGCGATAGGATCAGTTTCATGGGCAACCCTCCCTGTCCCAGTTTATGCGGAAGGAGGGCAGGGTGATCATTCGTGAAGCTCTTCCTCAATGGCGCGCAGCAGGTCGCTTGCGCGGATGCCTAGGGCCTGGCTGATCTTGTAGAAGGTGTCGAGCGTCGGCCTGCGCTCGCCGCGCTCGATGGCGCTCAGGTGGGTGCGGCCGATGCCGGCAAGGCCGCTGAGCACCTCCTGCGAAAGGCCTTTGTGCTCGCGGCATTCCTGGATCACCTTTCCAACGATGGATGCGTCCAACATAAGAATCATCTCCTTGCCCCTATCATACGGGCAGGGAGATATTTTTATGAACACATATGTTGACAATTGAACGCAAATGTGTTATATTTTTAAAAATTAGTTTTAGGGGGATTCGATCATGAAAAAGAAGCTCATTGGGGTCGTGATTGTGATTGCGGTGCTGGCGATCGCGGCTGCGGCCGTCAGCGTGACGCTCCTTGTCCGGGGAGGCTTTCCGGGCAAGCTGTTGGAGGTAAACAACAGCACGGTTGTGAATGTGACAAACCTGCAGCAGCAAATACTCTCCATTGGCGAGCTGGCGACGCTGGAATATGACTACACCAATGTCATCGAGATGAAGGACAGCCTGAAAATCAAGAACTTCAAGGTTCCGGGGACCCAGAAATCCTTCATTGTCTCCTTTGACGGGACGATGAAGATCGGAATCGAGACCTCCGGCATCGTGATCGACGCGCCCGAAGATGCACAGACGATCTTCATCACCGTCCCCAAGGCGAAGATTCTGAGCCATGAGATCCACGAGGAGACCCTGAAGGTCCTGGACCAGAAATCCGGCCTGTTTAACGTGGTCAAAATTGAGGACTATGCCACACTGGCCACGGCGCAAAAACAGGCGATGGCCGACAAGGTGTCCGCAAGCGATATGATCACCAGGGCGCAAAACGACGCCGTGAAGATGCTTCAATCGCTGATCGCGGGGATCGTCCCGGAGGGGTACACCGTGGAGGTGGGCGTGGCGGCGCCGTAAGGACCGCCAGAGGACGCGTCGCTCCGTGATACTCCCTCACCGCCTGCGGGCGGAGCTCCCTCACGAGGGAGCCAAAGGATTCTACCCGCAACTTTTACAAATTCTCGGTGACAAGCCCCGGCTCCCTCGTGAGGGAGCTCCCGCCGTAGCGGGTGAGGGAGTATCGCGGAGCGACAAAAACATCCCCCCTCGCCCGTGAGGGGGGATTTCGTGCAACTATAGGGGGACCTAGCACCCCTCCGCCGTGCTGTCGTACGTCGCGCTCCACGACTGGATCGGCTCGGCGTCCAGGATGTCGGAGTTGTCCATGTTGTCCGCCAGGTTGCGGTACTCCAGGGCGATGATGTTCTCGCACAGTTCCACGAAGTTGTAGTCGAAGCCGTCCTTGCGCCGCCAGAGGTCCTTCTTGTACACCCCGCTGGCCATGTAGAGGCTGCGCTCGGCGAAGAGCCTGTCCCGCAGCCCTAAGTACTGCATCCACTTCTCCTTGAACTTGCAAGCCGCGCTGACCGCCCCGGCCACCGTCACCAGCGCGCCGAGCACCGCGCCTATGATGATCGCGTGGCCTCCCTGGCTGCCGGGCAGCAGTAGGACGAGGGGGATCATGGCGGCGTACGTGATCTGCAGGATGGTGAAGCAGGTGGAAAAGGCGGCGTAGGCGGTCGCCTTGCTGTTGTAGCCCGCGATGGCGGGGTCCACCCGCACCTTGATGTACTCGTGGACGCTGGCCACCTCGTCGCCCAGCAGCTTGTTGGCCGCTTTTTTGTCCTGCCCGTCCAGCTCCGCGATGAGCCGCTGCAGCTCCCGCGTGGCCCGGGTCTCCTTCTTGATCCTGAGCTTTTTATAGATGCCCCTCTGCCTGGCCAGGTAGTACAAAACCGAGATCAGCGCCATCAGGACCGGGAACGCGGCGGCGAACGCCGTGAACCAGAACAGGATACTTCTCCCCAAAATCATTCCCATTTGAGCCAACTCCCCTTATCGCTTTACATCGCAGAAACATCTTACCAAATATTAGAGATTTTGTCAAGCTAAATCGCGACAATTTTTTCCGAAAAACGTGGGAATTTGTGGAGAGGGGAATTTATTCACCAAACGATTTATCGCTTTAAATTACAGCAATACAGATGGGACGCAACAAAAGCCTTGATTTATTTTGAGTTTATGGTATAATTATACTACAGTAACATACAGAAAGGCTTTCCCATGACCTGTTCCACCCGCTACCCCATCCTGCTCCTCCACGGCGCGGGCTTCCGCGACAGCGAGCGCTTCTGCTATTGGGGCCGCATCCCCAAGGCCCTCAAGGAGCGCGGCGCGGTGATCTACTACGGCAACCAGGACGCCAGAAGCAGCGTGGAGTACAACGCGGCCGTCGTCAAGGCGAACCTGGAGAGGATCCTCGACGAGACCGGCTGCGAGAAGGTCAACATCATCGCGCACTCCAAGGGGGGGCTCGAGGCGCGCTACATGATCTCCTCGCTGGGCTGCGCGGCGCAGGTCGCCAGCCTGACGACCGTCGCCACCCCGCACCGCGGCTCCGAGACGGTGGACCAGCTGTGCCGCCTGCCGGACTCCGCCTTCAAGATCACCGCGTTTTTCGCCGACCGGTTCAGCCTGCTGCTGGGCGACGAGGAGCCGGATTTCTACACCGTCGGCCGGGCGTTCGGCACGGAGAACATGGCCGCCTTCAACGAGCAGAACCCAGACGCCCCCGGCGTGTACTACCAGAGCTACGCCGGCGTGATGCAGGGCCCCTCCAGCGACGTGATCGTGTCCCTGCCCAATCTGCTCGTCGAGCGCATCGAGGGCGAAAACGACGGCCTGGTCACCCCAAGCTCGGCCATGTGGGGGAATTTCCGCGGCATAGTGCGCGGGGCCACGGGCCAGGGCATCTCCCACGCGGATGAGGTCGACATGCGCCGCAGGAACATCCCCTGCGTATTTGGGGACGAGACGCTGAGCGACATCCGGCAGGTCTACATAGGCATTGTGGAAGAGCTGAAGCAAATGGGATTTTAATAAATTTTAAGAAAGAGGTACATTCTATGCGGATCGGTCTATGCGCATCGGCGGACCAGGCGGCCCGGGCCAAGGCGGCGGGCTGCGACTACATCGAGCTGAACTTCACCACAGTCGCCCGGATGAGCGAGGAGGAGTTCGCCCAAGCGGCGGCGGCCCTGGAGGCCGCGGGCCTGCGGTCGGAGGCCATGAACTGCTTCATCCCCGGCGATTTTAGATTATATTCGCTGGAGGACGGGGAAGCGCTCAAGGCGTACATCGTCGCCGGCATGGCCCGGGCCAAGGCTCTGGGCGCGGAGAACATCGTGTTCGGCTCGGCGGGGGCGCGCAAGCTGCCGGAGGGCGTGGAGAAGCCCGAGGGCCTGCGGAAGCTCCTGCCGTGGTTCACCCTGGCCGGGGAGCTGGCGGCGGAAGCGGGCCTCACCGTGGTGATCGAGCCCCTCAACACCCGGGAGGACAACGCCGTGAACACCCTGCTGGAGGGCCTGGCGCTCATGAAGCAGGTGGACCTGCCCGGCCTGCGCCTGCTGGCCGACATGTACCACATGGGCGAGAACGGCGAGGACTACGCGGGCATCCCGCAGGCCGGCGCGGACCTGCGTCACTGCCACATCGCCCGGCCGGCGGGGCGCAAATACCCCCTGCCCGGCGACGGCTACGACTACGCCCCGTTTTTCTCCGCCCTGCGGCAGATCGGCTATGCCGGGCGGCTTTCCATCGAGGCCTCGCCCGTCAACGGCCCGGAGGACCTGCCGGTGTGCGTGGAGTACCTGCGGGCGCTGGCGTAGCTTGCGATAGAGGCACAAAAGCCCCCCTCGCGGGCGAGGGGGGATGTCGCGTAGCGACAGGGGGGAGCTAGCACCACCAATTCCTCGGGCGGCAGCAGCAGCAGTTGCAGCAGCGCCCCCAGCTCCACCAGCTGTTAGAACAACACTGCCATGAATTCCAACACCACATGCGTTTAACCTCCTAAAATAAGTTTTGGACGTGCCCCATCATATGCCGGGCACGTCCAAAGTGTTACTTTTCGAAGATTACAAGCGGCACGGCCATCTCCCTTGGGTCGAGGCCCGCGTGGTTGGATTTGAAATCGTGCTGCCCGTCCCGGCGGCAGATCATCGCCCCAGGGGGCGGCAGGAGCAGGAAGTCTGGCATGCGTTCGAGCAGGCGGGGGTATTCCTTCCCGTCCTCCAGGTTGCCGAATATTTTTGATTGCAGCATGTCATCTCTGCTCAAAATTTCCGTGTCGGCCCCGAAGGCCGCGCGCGCCTCGCGGATAAAGTCCGCCTCCCGGCCCGGCTTCACCCGGCAGCCCAGCGCCCGCGACTCGATATCCGCGCCGCAACGCAGAGTGTCCAGCAGGGCGGGGTGCTCGCGCACGTCCATGTATTTGGTGATGTCCGCGTGCCCGTGGTCGGCGGTGACGATGAGCAGCGTGTCGCGCATTTTGCGGGCCAACCGCGCGCAGGCCCGGTTCAATTGCCTGATCTTGCGGCGGCTTTTGCGCCCGTTGCCGTGTATGTGCAGGGTGGTATCCGGCTCACTGTTGTAGCAATACGTGAATTGCCGCCCATCCTCCCGGCCGATGCGCAGCAGCCTGCGCACCATATCGCGCGGGGAGTTGTAGCGCCACGGCCCGAAGCTCATCAGGCAGTGGCCCTGCGTTTGGCCCGCCTGGGTGACGTCATCCCACAGCGAGCGCTTGGGCATATACGTGGGCCCCGGGTTGGGCTTGTGGAAGAATTCGTCCTCGCTTTGGCTGTCCCGCCCGCTGAACATGTCGACCACAGCCCCGAGCTCCACCAGCCACTGGCACCAGCCCAGCCAGCCGGTCTCCGCGGGGGTCATGCCGGTCTCGATGGCGCTGATGGCCGCGACCGTGGTGGGCGGGAACACCGAGGAGACGCTCCGCCGCCAGTGCCTGCGCAAAAACGCCCCGGGCCGCAGGGAGTCCTCCAGCTGCGCCTGGCCCATGCCGTCGAGCACGAGCAAAATCACGTGCTTGTATGTACGCGCTTCAAGGGCTTCGTCCAGCGCCGGCAGGGTGCCATGATATGTTTCGCAGCCGTAGTGCCGCCGCAGGGAGTTCGACAGCGAGACGATGCTTTCGGCGTAGTTGGGGGAGGGGAGCATGTCACACCCACCCCCCGTCCACGCACAGCACCTGCCCCGTCACATAGCCCGCGCCCGCCCCCGCGAAGAAGCGCGCGGCCTGCGCCACGTCCTCCGGCGTCCCCAATCGGCCCGCGGGGATGTCACGCGCAAGGGCGGACAGCTCCTCGCGAGAGAGATGCGAATTCATAGACGTGTCGATCACGCCTGGGGCCACGCAGTTGACGGTCACGCCGCTGGGGGCGGTTTCCCGCGCCAGTGCCTTCGTCAGGCCGGCGACGGCGGCCTTGGCGGCGGAGTAGGCGGCCTCGCAGCTGCCCCCCGCCACGCCCCAGACCGAGGAGATGTTCACGATGCGGCCCCACTTCTGCCTGACCATATGGGGCAGCGCCCTGCGGCAGCAGAGGAACACGCCGCGCACATCGAGCGCGAAGACGTCGTCGTACTGCTCGGCTGTGGTGTCGGTGATGAGCTGCTGGGGCAGGGCGATGCCCGCGTTGTTGACAAGGATGTCTATACCGGCGCCGAGGCGCTCCTCCGCTTGCAGGAAGAGCGCCTCGATGCCGTTTTCGTCGCGTAAATCAGCTTGGAGAAAACCTTCGCCCGCGTGGGCGAAGCCGTGCCGCAGCACGTAGATGCCCTGTCGCTCAAGCGCGTCCGCGATGGCCCCGCCGATGGCCCCAGTGGCCCCGGTGACTAATGCGTGCCTTGCACGCGTTTCAGCGTGCTTTGCACGCGTTTCAGCGCGCGTCATCCGCCGAATATGGCGCCGAGGCCTTCGCCCATCTGCGCCATCTGGTCGACGGGCATCACTTTCATGCCCTCCGTGGTGAACAGCTTGGGGTCCACCGTGCCGGTGAGCTCCTGGATCTCGAGGATCATGACCTCCCCCTCGTTCTCGATCTCGATGCGCTTCAGATCGCCGTTCAGGAAGTAGTAGCGGGCGTTGCCCTCGTTGAGCGTGGCGCACAGGTACTCCTTGCCGCCCATGGTCACCCTGCTGGAGGCGATATCGTCCGGCACCTCATCGGGGATCAGCGTGCCGCTGAAGGCGCCGGCGAGGCCCAACTGGCCCTCGGAGCCGGATTCCTCCGGCGCGCCCATGGAAAGGTAGGTCTTCTTGTCCGGGAAGGCGATGAAGACGTCGTCGGGCCTGGAGACGAAGCGCGCCTTTTTGCCGAAGAGGCCCTGGGCGGTGATGCCCTGGACGATCGACTGGCCGTATTCCGGCGTGCCCTCGGACATCGCCTTGAACACGGCGGTCCAGTCCATGTCGAACTCCATCATGGTGTTGGCCCCGTCCATGGCGAGGGTCATGGAGGTCGCGTTGCCCATGGTCGGGCCGCCCTGGGGCGAGGAGCCCTTCGCGCGCAGCAGGAAGGTCCCGGAGCCCAGGGTGTTATAGACCTTCACCATGAGGGGGTAGACCTCGTTGGGGCTGGCCTGCACGCCCGCCGGCATGGTGGGGGGCGCGGTCTCGGGGGGCACGCCGATGTCGGGGGGGATCTCTATGCCCTGCTCCATCGCTCTCCGAAGGGCTTCCAGGGCTGCGTCGTCCAGCTCGCCCAGTTGGTCGATCGCCTTGTTCAGGTCCGCGTCGTTCACGGCGACCGTGGTGGGTTCGGTGGGGCCGATGGGCTTTTCCACCGTGCACCCGGCAGCCAGGGCGCACACCGCGGCCATGGCGAGGAATAAGCAAATCAGTTTTTTCATTGGTACATCTCCTTCCAGAATCATCATTACGAATTGCGAATTGTCTCCATCATCCCCGCAAAGGTGTTGGCGATGGTCTGGGCCGTCTTCGGCCCCAGGGAGTTGGTCTCCTCGTAGTGGTTGCGCCCCGTGGCGTCCTTGCCGCCATCCACGTAGGGCCGCGTCTCGTTGAGGATCCAGTCGTTGGGCGGCACAACGTAGCCCGTCATGTCGTTGCACAGGTTGAACACCAGCAGATCGGGGTTCTGCGCGATCTCCACCAGGGGCAGGGGGTTGGCCTCCGGCCCGAGGCCCGTGGCGCTCTCCCCGGCGGCCAGGTACCCGCCGTAGGCCAGCTCTGGGAAGAGCTCGCAGGGCAGCATCAGCATCTCCAGGCCCCCGTTTGCGGGGGTTCCGCCCAAGGCCATGTAGGTCATCTCGGTGAGGATGCTGTAGCCCTGCGTGCCCTCCACGACGTACTTCTTGTCGCTCTTGATGACGCCGATCTTCACGGCCATGAGCAGCATCACGTTCTCCGCCGGGCTGTAGTAGGGCTGGCGCAGGATGTTGAGCAGGGGGGGCAGCTTGCGGTCGTTGGTGATGGCCATGGCCGCGTCGGCCAGCATCTCGCCGCACATCACGGTGGACGTGATGTTGTTTTCATCGAGCTCCTTCGGCCGGATGAGCCCGCCCTCGCAGCCGATGAAGTAGATCGCCTCGGCGCCGGCCATCTTCGCCACACGCCTGCGCAGGTAGCAGGGAAAGTCGGCGCTCACCAGGCTGTTCTTGCCCAGCATGGACTCCGAGTGGCAGCCGAGGTTGAGCAGCCAGGTCTCCCGCGAGCCGTCACGCGGGGCGAAGCGCAGGCGGGTGAAGGTCTTGCTCCAGACCTGCGGCGGGCGGGAGTCGCGCAGCACGTCCGGGGCCTCGATGGTGCCGTGGTAGAGGTCGCCGTCCTTGCGCCAGCGGTAGGCCCCGCGCATGCACCTGCGGATGCCCGCGTGCACGATGGCCATGTACTTCGGGTCGCGCCCCGTGAGGGGCAGGGGGCCCCAGTAGCCCAGGGTGTCGATGCCGGCGTGGTTGTGGCAGCTCATGATGAACACGCCCCGGCAGTGGATCATCTCCAGTTCGTGCTTCATCGACCTCACGATGATGTCGCTGTCGTAGCTGCTCATGCCCACGCTGTCCACAGAGACCAGGAAGATGCCGCCGCGCCCGCTGTTGTCGTCCAGCCACACGGCGGAGCAGGTCATGGGGTCCAGCACGCCCGTGGCCGGGTTGTTGATCCTGTACCCCGCCACCCAGTACTTCTTCTTGGGGATGTCGTCGGGCATGATGTCCGTCTTGGCGAAGCCCAGGGTGAAGTGGTCGCTCTTGGGTGCGTCCAGCTTGTCGTAGGCCGCCTTGGAGATGGCCGCCGCGGGATGCTTTTGCCCGTATTTCACCGAGCCTTTGGCGAAACGCTCTTGCGCGAAGGAGACAACGCCACCTAAAATGTCCATATGATCTACGCCCTCCTTATGTTGCCCAGACAGGAGCAACATTTATTCTCGTGCGTTTATTCTAGCAAATATCCTTGCCATGCGCAAGGGGTTTGAGGAGATTTTACGGATTGTTCCACGTGTGTTCACAGTTTATGAAAAAAGTCAGCACCCGAATACTTTCAGCGCTTTCATCGAATGATTCACCTGCTCCTCCGGGATGCCGCTGCGCTGCATCGCGGCTTTACATTTTTCAAAAATGGCCCGATTGTCTTGCGCCAGCTGCCGCGATTCTCTCCTGCCAAGCTTCTTGACAGCCCTTCTGTCCAAATTATAATGACAGGGCACAAAACCGGCATAGGCGGCCATTTCCCTGCTGTCGTATTTTCGCACATCCAGCCCGTACTTATAATCCGTATGCGAATCAAGGTCGATGAACTGAAATCCCACGGTTTCGTCATAGAAAAAATTGCTCTTCCCCATGGAATCGATCAAAATATCGTGATCCATGATAGCGATCATATCGCTTATCAATTTGTCGAAGTGTTCCTGCGGAACCCGTGAAATATAGCTCGTCCTGGAGAGGATATACTCTTTCGGGTCAATATCGCTCGGGAAATAGTATGACGCCTTGCTATGCCTATATTCCTTCGTCACCGCGTCGTCATAGAGCTCCTCGCCCTTTGCCCGCGGCTGAAAGATATAGCCAGTTCCGTCTTCGCTTTTCGGGTCATAGCAATAGCCCAGGATGGGCACCACCGCGACGCCCTGCTCCCGCAAGCGCAGAAGTGTCGCGATCAGTTCATCGAAGTAGGCGAGGTCGTCGTCGCGCGTGGCGACGTTCCGCAGCTTGATTCTGGATGTCGTCAATACCGCGTATTCGCCAATCAGGTATACGTGGCTGTCGATGCCGCGCTTCGTGGCTTTCATGTCTTTGATTTGCGATAACAGTTCCCTTGCTTTTTCGGGCTCGACGGCAAAATATTTTTCCTGCATCACATGAACTCCGCCCGCCAAACCTGCGTAAACCGCCCGCCCGCCTCCAGCTTCTGGATCAGCGGCTTTTCGCTGAGGTCCGGGGTGAACACGTTTGCGTCGTTCAGGCCGAACCAGGGCTCGATGCACACGTAGGGCGCACCGGGCTTGGCCCAGATGCCCAGCACCGGCGCGCCGCCGATGTCAAATTTTACGCTGGCTTCGCCCCTGCGCATCAGCGTTACGTGCTTCGAACTCATGCCGCTCAAAATCAGCGCGTCGTTGTCGAACAGGTGCTCGTGAAGCGTGATGTCCGTGGCGTTCTCCAGCACGGGGTAGCTCCCGCCGGCCAGCATGGCCTCGCCGTCGATCCACCGGCTGGCGAGGGTCTCGGGCCCGTCAAAGCGCAGGAGGTCGCCCATCGCGCACTGGAAGCCCGGGTGCGCCCCCAGGGAGAAATACATGTCCCCAGCGCCGCGGTTTTCGACGATAGCTTCGGCGATCAGAGAGCGGCCCTCCAAACGGTAATCGAGGGTCAGGGCGAAATCGAAGGGGTAGCACGCCCGGGTCTCGTCATTGCTCTCCAGCACGAAGGAGGCGCGCGCGCCCTCGCATTCGACGAGGCGGAAGCGGCTTTTGCGGGCAAAGCCGTGCTTGGGCAGGGTGTACTCCGCCCCCTGCCAGCGGTAGCGGTCGTCCTTCAGCCGCCCCACGATGGGGAACAGCACCGGGGCCTGACCGTCCCAAACGGCCGGGTCGGCCTGCCAGAGGTACTCGACCCGGGCCTCCCTGTCCTTGACGGAGTGCAGCTGCGCGCCCAGGTCGTCCACGGCGCAGAAGAGGGCTTCGTTTTCGATGTGATAGAGCATAACGGCCTCCTTGTCGGTACAGTATTGTTTACAATCATAACACCCCATGTCAACCCCTGTCAATCTTTTTTTCCATTTGACAAACGCCGCGAAATATTATATAATATAAGATGAGGGGTAATTTGTATGCAAGACGATTTGGAGGGATTTTGATGAAGAGAGGAAACCACTGGATCACCCGGTCCGCGGCCCTGGCGCTTGCGCTGACGCTGCTGGCCTCGGCGGTCGGCGCGGGCGCGGCGGCGCTGGGGGATCCCCCGGCGAGGCACATCGCACTGGCGATGGAGCCGGGCGTCCCGGCATTGGAGCCCCTGGCTGTGGGCGGCGTGCTGGTGGAGGGGGACGTGCTGCGGCTGGACGTCGCCGCGGACGCGGACTTCGCCGTGTATTCCAACAGCACCGTGATCTATTATGACAGCCGCTATTTCACGCCCGTGCAGGGCGGGGGCACGGGCGACTACTTCGATCTCGACGAAGACAACCCCCTGTGCGAGGCAGGGGAGGCCTTTGAGGACGCGAACGCCGGCCATCTGGCAGACGGCCCCTATGCCGCAGCCACGCTGAACGTGCCTTACGACCTCACCGGGCGCCCCGCGGCGGGCACTCCCACGGCGGATATGCCCTGGTTTTCGCTCTATCTCAAGGCCACCGGGGCCACGCCAACGGGCGAAACGGCTTCAATCTTCCTATCGCCGGATACCCTGCGCACCGCCGAAAATCGAAACGCGCCGATGTACTACAGCGCAGCGCCCGGCGGCGCGGGCTGGCTGAACGTGGACGTCACGCTTCCCGCCCGGCTGGAGTACGCCATCGAGGTGGCCGCGGACAACCCCGTGACGGTGAGCTTCGCGGCCGGGGCCCACGGCAGCCTCACGGGCGGGATCGCCTATGTGCGCAACATCGAGGCGGGCACTCACACCCTCCTCAGCGCGCAGCAGGCGCTTCGCTGGCCCGGCACGCAGGCCGATTTCGGCTATTACTTTAAGGGCTGGGCCGATGCGGGCGACCCACTGAACGCCCTGCCCCCGAACACTCTGCTGGAGGCCGACGCGACCCTCGTGCCGGTGTTCCTGCCCAATCCCGTGACGGTGCAGCTGTATGTGCTGGACCTGAGCCGTCCCGCCGGTTCGCAGGAGGTTGACCTGGGCGCGCCCTTGGATCTCTGCGTGGGCTATGGCTACAGCGGCGAAGTGGCGGCCCTCGCGCCCGTGATTGGGGGGTATCCCGTGGACACGGGCGGCGGCTGGTTCCTGGAGGCCCTCAGCAAAACCTACGTGGTGCCCGAGATGGATGCCGCCACCCTGCGCGTGGAGGTCGCGCGCGTGCACCGGGGCACGTGGTTCGTCACCTACCAGCCCGGCGGTGCGGACGTGACCGGCATGCCCAGCCCCGACAGGCAGGAGAAGCCGAGGGGTGTGACCGTGGCGGTCGCCGCCGCGCCGAAGCGCAGGAATTACACCTTCCGGTATTGGACGGACGGGACCGGCAGCTATGCCCCCGGCCAGAGCTATTCCGCCGACGCGGACCTCGCCCTCACCGCCGTGTGGGAGGGCCCCCACCCCGCCCCCTCCGTGGAGGGCGGCGCGTCGAGAGCGCTGCAGTACAAGGACGGCGCGACGCTGCGCCTGATCACCAGTGGCCCCGGCCCGGTGACCTGGAGTAGCTCCAACCCGGGCGTGGTTTCGGTGGATACGAATACCGGCGCGATCCGGGGGGCCGGGCGCGGCACGGCCACCGTCACCGGCAGGGACGGCGACGGCTTCACCGCCGGCGTGACCGTCACGGTGAGCTACGCCTGGTGGCAGTGGCTGATCGTCATCTTTTTATTCGGTTGGCTGTGGTATTAAATAATAAAAATATTAAAATATAAATAGACATTTGGCGCAAGATGTGATATACTATACTATAAACATTTTTGGGGGAAAACAGCACCTATGATGAACGGAAAAACCGCGCTGGACCTGATCCTGAAGGGCATGGAGCCCGCGCTGCAGGAGGCGGAATTCAAGCCCGTGAGGCTGAGGGCGGAGGAGCAAGTCGCCCTTTTCAGCAGGGAGAACGAGACCCTGCGCATCAAAGTGGAGGACGACCGGGCCGCGCTGCAGCACTGCCCCCGCGAGCCGGATATGGCCATGGACGGCGATTTCAAGCAGTTGGCGGTCTCCCTGCTGGAGCTGGACGGGGCCACGGAGGCGGACTGCCGCTACATCGCCGGCGACTTTGCCGAGGCGGTGCAGGAGAAATTCCGCGTGCGCAAGAAGGGCGTGGGCCTGGCCCCGGGCGCCAAGCCCCCGAAGAGCATCTCCAAGACGGCCATCAAAAACGGCGACGCCTACTACGACGCGCTGTCCTTCGGCAACAGCTTCACGTCCATGTTCCCCGAGCTGCGCGCGGCCTACAAGGCCAACTACGAGAAATACGGCGAGTTCCTGGCCGAGGAGTTCTTCCTGCGCGGCGGCGGCAACGAGGTGGTGATGCGCATCATCCGCGGCAACGACGCGGCGCTGATGCGGCGCCTGTTCAGCCTGCTCAACGAGGTCTATGAAAACGGCGTCAACGACGTGCAGAGCCTCATCTGCGTCACGATCCTCGGCGCGCTGGAGAACGACGACGTGCTGCTGGCCCGCTGCGCCGACTACATGAGCGCGGACCTCGCCCCCGTGGCCATCCGCGTCAACCGCTACCTGGCCTCCGGCGCGGGCAAGGGCGCCAAGGCGAAGCTGGAAAACCCGCCGCTCTATAAACCCAAGAGGCAGAAGAAGCAGGGCCTGTTCTCGCAGATGATGAGCGGCGGCGGGCAGGGCCTGGGACAGTAAGGAACCAAAGATTCCTTTGGAATTAAGTTGAAGGAGTAGCTTTCTTGGACGACCAACCTATCCAATCCATGCACTTCGACGACGCGGAGTCCCTGGACACCGCCGTCACCGAAAAATACGACGAGAGCCAGATACAGGTGCTCGACGGCCTGGAGGCCGTGCGCAAGCGCCCGGGCATGTATATCGGCTCCACCGGGCCCAGAGGCCTGCACCACCTGGTGTATGAGATCGTGGACAACTCCATCGACGAGGCCCTGGCCGGGGTGTGCGACGAGATCAACGTGGAGATCCTGCCTGGCGACGTCATCGCCGTGCGGGACAACGGCCGCGGCATCCCCGTGGGCCTCAACGAGAAGCTGGGCATCTCCAGCGTCACCGTGGTACTTACAGTGCTGCACGCGGGCGGCAAATTCGGCGGCACGGGGTACAAGGTCGCCGGCGGGCTGCACGGGGTGGGCTCCTCGGTGGTCAACGGCCTTTCCGAGTGGCTGGAGGTCGAGGTCTCGCAGGACGGCAGGGTCCACCGCCAGCGCTTCGAGCGCGGCGTGCCCGTGACGGAGCTGGAGATCACCGGCGAGACGGACAAAACCGGCACGCTCATCGCCTTCCGGGCCGACCCGGAGATCTTCACCGAGACCACCGAATACGACTTCGAGACCCTGGAGCGCCACCTGCGGGAGAGCGCCTTCCTCAACGCGGGCCTGCGCATCACCCTGGCGGATCTGCGCAACCCTGGGGAACCGCACCGCAAGGACTTCCGCTATGAGGGCGGCATCGCCAGCTTCGTGGAGTTCCTAAACAAGAACCGGGGCCTGACGCCCCTGCACGAGGCCCCCATCCTCCTCTCCGCCGTCAGCGGAGACCGCTGCGCCGAGGTGGCCCTGCAGTACAACGACAGCTACAACGAGCTGCTGATGAGCTTCGCCAACAACGTGCGCACGGCCGACGGCGGCACCCACGAGACCGGTTTCAAGAACGCCCTCACCCGCGTGTTCAACGACTATGGCCGCAAGTTCAAGATCCTCAAGGACAGCGACAAGAACCTCAGCGGCGACGACGTGCGCGAGGGCCTCACGGCGGTCATCAGCGTCAAACTGACCGACGCGCAGTTCGAGGGCCAGACCAAGGGCAAGCTGGGCAACACCGAGATGACCCAGATGGTCTCCGCGCTGGTCTACGAAAAGCTCATGACCCACTTCGAGGAGAACCCCTCCGTGGCCAGGGCCATCTTCAGCAAGGCATTGGACGCCAGCCGCGCGCGCGAAGCCGCGCGCCGCGCCCGGGACCTCGCCCGCAAGAAGACCGGGGCCGAGGGCACCTCGTTGCCCGGCAAGCTGGCGGATTGCATCGAGAAGGACCCCCGCGTGACGGAGGTGTACATCGTGGAGGGCGACAGCGCCGGCGGCAGCGCCAAGCAGGGGCGCGACCCGCGCTACCAGGCGATTTTGTCGCTGTTCGGCAAGCCGCTCAACGTGGAAAAGGCGCGGATGGACAAGGTGCTGGGCAACGAAAAGCTCATCCCCATCGTGCTGGCGCTGGGCACCGGCATCGACGAGGAGTTCGACATCGCGAAGCTGCGCTATCACAAGGTCGTCATCATGGCCGACGCCGACGTGGACGGCGCGCACATCCGCTGCCTGTACCTCACGTTCTTCTTCCGCTATATGCGCCCATTGATCGAGGAGGGCTACGTCTACTTCGCCAATCCGCCGCTGTTCCGGGTGAGCAAGGGGAAGAAGCACCGCTACGCCTTCTCCGACGAGGAGCGCGACGCCCTGCTGGCGGAGCTGGGCGACGGCTGCGACGTGCAGCGCTATAAGGGCCTGGGCGAGATGGACCCCGATCAGCTTTGGGAGACCACCATGGACCCGAGCTTCCGCACCATGCTGCGCGTGACCATGGACGACGCCATCGCCGCCGACGAGACCTTCTCCATCCTCATGGGCGACCCCGTGGAGCCCCGCCGCGAGTTCATCCAGGCGAACGCGAAGAAGGTACGGAATTTGGATATATGAAAGAGGTAAACCACCTTGGGCTTTGACGAAACCTCCCTGGACCAACAGAAAATCATCGGCGTGGACGTATCGAAGGAGATGCGCAAGAGCTATCTCGATTATTCCATGTCCGTCATCACGGCGCGGGCGTTGCCGGATGTGCGCGACGGGCTCAAGCCCGTGCACAGGCGCATCCTCTACACCATGCACCGCAACGGCCTGACCCCCGACAGGGCCTACCGCAAATGCGCCGACACCGTGGGCACCGTGATGGGCAGCTACCATCCCCACGGCGACGCCTCGATCTATGACGCCCTGGTGCGCCTGGCGCAGGATTTCTCCGTGCGCTACGTGCTCGTGGACGGCCACGGCAACTTCGGCACCATAGACGGGGACCCCCCCGCGGCCCAGCGCTACACCGAAAGCCGTATGAGCCGCATCTCCCTGGAGATGCTCACGAACATCGACAAGGACACCGTGGACTTCATGCCCAACTACGACGACCGCCTGAAGGAGCCCACGGTGCTGCCCTCCCGCTTCCCGAACCTGCTGGTCAACGGCTCCACCGGCATCGCGGTGGGCATGGCGTCGAATATCCCGCCCCACAACCTGGGGGAGGTCATAGACGCCATCGGCTGCATGATCGACGACCCCGGCTGCACCCTGGACGACCTCATGGAGCACATCCAGGGGCCGGACTTCCCCACGGCGGGGATCATCATGGGGCGCAGCGGCATCCGCGCGGCCTACGGCACCGGCCGCGGCAAGGTGATCCTGCGCGCCAAGGCCGAAATCCGCGAGAAGGCGGGCAAGTTCTCCATCCATGTGTCGGAGCTGCCCTACAAGGTCAACAAGGCGGAGCTGCAGAAATACATCAACGATCTGGCCAAGGACAGGAAGCTGGAGGGTGTCTCGGGCACGGACGACTTCTCCTCCGCCCGGGGCGGCATGGACTTGGTCATCTACCTCAAGCGCGACGCCAACCCGCAGGTGGTGCTCAACCAGCTGTTCACCTATACGCAGATGCAGGCCACCTTCGGCGTGATCATGATCGCCCTGGTGGACGGCGAGCCCAAGCTGCTCACCCTCAAGCAGATCCTGCGGCACTACATCGATTTCCAGGTGCAGGTGCTCACCCGCCGCACGGAATTCGACCTGCGCAAGGCCCGCGAGCGCGCGCACATCCTGGAGGCCCTGCTCGTCGCCCAGGACAACATCGACGAGGTAATCTCGATCATACGCTCGTCGCCCAGCGTGCCGGAGGCCAAGGCCCGCCTGATGGAGCGCTTCGGCTTCGACGACGCGCAGGCCACGGCCATCGTGCAGATGCGCCTGGGGCAGCTCACCGGGCTGGAGAGGGATAAGCTTGAGGAGGAGATGGCGCAGCTCAAGGCGCAGATCGCCGAATGGGAGGGCCTGCTGGCGTCGCCGGAGAAGCTCCTCGCCCTGCTGAAGGACGAGCTCGAGGCCATCAAGGAAAAATTCAACGACCCGCGCCGCACCGCGATCATGAACATTTCGGGCGAGGTGGACGTGGAGGACCTCATCCCCGTGGAGGACTGCGTCTACACCATGACGAACATGGGCTACGTCAAGCGGCAGCCCCTGGACACCTACCAGAGCCAGCGCCGCGGCGGCAGGGGCATCAAGGGCATGACGCGCAAGGAGGAGGACGTCGTTCAAACGATGTTCACCTGCAGCACGCACGACTACGTGATGGCCTTCACCACCAAGGGCCGCGTCTACCGCCTGAAGGGCTACGAGATCCCCGAGGGCTCCCGCAGCGCCCGCGGCATGAACATCGTCAACATTTTGCCTGTCTCAAGCGAGGAGAGCGTCTCGGCCCTCATCCAGGTCTCCAAGGCCGAGGCCGAGGCCGAAAAGGGCGAGCACTATCTCTGCATGGTCACCCGCAAGGGGATCATCAAGCGCGTGGCGCTCAGCGAGTTCCGCAACGTGCGCAAAAACGGCGTGATCGCCCTGCACCTGGACGAGGACGACGAGCTGGCCTGGGTCCGCCTGACAGACGGCGAGGCCGACCTGATCCTCGCCACCCGCGAGGGCATGGCCATCCGCTTCCGCGAGAGTGACGCCCGGCCCCTGGGCCGCGCCGCCCGGGGGGTCAAGGCCATCACCCTGGGCCGCGAGGGCGACGAGGTCGTCGGCATGGATGTCATCCAGCCCGGCAAGGCCGTCCTAACCGTGACGGAGACGGGCTTCGGCCGCCGCAGCCTCCCGGAGAACTACCGCCTGCAGAGCCGGGGGGGCAGGGGCCTGATCAACTACCACTGCGGGCGCTTCGGCAAGGTGGCGGCGCTGGCCGTGGTGGACGACGCCGAGGACCTGATCCTCATCTCCTCCGACGGCGTGCTGATCCGCATCCCCGCCGCGCAGGTGAGCGTGACCAACCGCCCGGCCAAGGGCGTGCGCGTGATGCGCACCGGGGAGAGCGAGCGGGTGGTGACGATGGTGAATATACCGGCGAACGAGGAATCCATAGAATCTTTAGAAGAGGTGCAGGAATGAACATTGCCCTGATCGCCAACGACACAAAGAAAGAGCTCATGACCCATTTTTGCATCGCCTACTGCGGCGTGTTCGGCAAGCACACGCTCTACGCCACGGGCTCCACCGGCCGCATGATCCAGGAGTCCACGGGGCTGCCGGTGCAGCTGCTGTACTCCGGCCAGGGCGGCGTGGAGCAGGTGGAGAGCATGGTCTCCTGCGACGAGATCGACCTGCTCATGCTCTTCCGCGACGGCATCAACACCGGCGATGAGACGGAGGAGAACAACCTGCTGCGCCTGTGCGACGTCCACAACATCCCCGTGGCCACCAACATCGCCACGGCGGAGGCCCTTATCCACGCCATGGAGCGCGGGGACCTGGAGTGGCGCGAGATACAGAAGGCCAGCAGAAAACAGATTGAATGGTGAGGAGGAGGGAGGACAGCAATGCCAGTATTATCAGCCTTTTACGGAATTATTGTGCGCATTTTCAAAGAAGACGACGGCCAGCACAACATGCCGCACATTCATGCCTCCTATTCCGGGCACAAGGTGATAGTTGCGCTTGACGGCGAGGTACTGGAAGGTGAATTTCCCCGCAATAAAATGCGATTGCTGCTGGCGTGGATGGAAATCCACCAGGACGACTTAAAAGCGAACTGGGATTTGATTTCCGATGGCGAACCGATTTTCAGAATTGATCCTTTGAAGTAGGTGGTAGTATGGTTAACATACCAAGGCTAACCCATATTGAAGCGGTGGAACCATACTTTCTCCGATTGACCTATGAGACCGGAGAGAGAAAGCAATTCGACGCAACGCGTTATATCATGGGTTCCTGGTTCAGCGAACTGGGCAACTATTCTTATTTTAAAACCGTGCGGCTGATTGAAAACGGAGAATACATCGAATGGCCCCATGGGCAGGATCTCGCGCCGCATGAGCTGTATGAGCTTAGCGTGCCTATTTGAACGATGAAAGGACCACCCCATGCCCCTGATCACCAAGGCCGTGCGCGGCACGCGCGACGTGCTGCCCGGCGAATCCCACGAATACCAATACATCGAGCGCGTGGCCTTGGAGACCGCGCAGAACTTCGGCTATAAAGAAGTTCGCGTGCCCGTCTTCGAGCACACGGAGCTCTTCGAGCGCGGCGTGGGGGACACCACGGACGTGGTGCAGAAGGAGATGTACACCTTCTTCGACAAGGGCGGGCGCTCGATCACCCTGCGCCCCGAGGGCACGGCCGGCGTGGCCCGGGCCTGCCTGGAACACGGCCTGCTCGGCGATGCCCTGCCGCAGAAGGTCTGTTACGCCTTCACCTGCTACCGCTACGACAAGCCGCAGGCCGGGCGCTACCGCGAGTACACCACCTTCGGCGTGGAGTGCTTCGGCGCGGCCCCCCCCGCGGCCGACGCGGAGGTCATCGCCCTGGCGGCGGAATATTTCTCCGCGCTCTCCCTGACGAATTACAGGATCGAGCTGAACTCCATCGGCTGCCCGGAGTGCCGCAAGGTGTACCTGGACAACCTGCGCGCCTACTTTTCGGCCCATACGGGCGAGCTGTGCGAGACCTGCCTGGGGCGGCTGGACAAAAACCCCATGCGCATCCTGGACTGCAAGAGCCCGGTCTGCGCGGCCCTGGCCGCAAAATCGCCCGTGGTGACGGACTTCCTCTGCGGGGACTGCAAGGCCCACTTTGAGGGCGTGCAGGCACTGCTGAAGGCCATGGAGATCCCCTTCGCGCTCAACCCGCGCGTGGTGCGCGGCCTGGACTACTATACCCGCACGGTGTTCGAGCTGGTCTCGGAGTTGCCCAAGCTGGAGGGCCTGGCCCTGGGCGGTGGCGGGCGCTACGACGGCCTCATCGAGGAGCTGGGCGGGCCGCACACGCCCTCGCTGGGCTTCGGCCTGGGGCTGGAGCGCGTCCTGCTGCAGCTGCACGAGCTGGAGGCCCCCATCCCGGAACCCGAGCCCTGCGCGCTGTACATCGCCAACCGGGGCGACGAGGCCCTCACCCGGGCCGCGCAACTGGCCAACGAGCTGCGTGCCGAGGGTTTGCCCGCGCAGATGGATATCACAGGCCGCTCGCTGAAAGCGCAGATGAAGTACGCCGACAAGCTCGGCGCGCGGTTTACGCTTGTTCTCGGCGAAGAGGAGCTTCAGACCCGCTGCGCCCGCCTGAAGGACATGGTCACGGGCATGGAGGAGCCCCTTGGGCTGGACGGCTTCGCGGATACGTTCGCGCAGATATGGTTCCGGCTGGCCGAAGAAAAAATGCTTGCGGAGGTCTCATGATGAATAACGCGCAGGTGCGCTATGAGTTTATGAAATATTACGTTGAAAAAGAGTATTCCGGCTATGGCTGCCGCGCGGACGATTTTCTGTCGAATGAGAACAAGGTTGTTCTGGCGGACGACGCGGACGAGGATTTCTACGGCATGATGCGCTTCAAGAACGCCGTGCTCGTGAAAGCCAAAAAAGAAATCTTTGGGTGGAGCAAACGCTTTGTCTCTCAGCACGTGGGCTTCCGCTGTTTCGATTTTCAGCAGGCGGCGGCACTGTGTCAGGAATTATTGAAGCACGGGTATTCCATGCAGGGCGGGCAGGGTCTGCTGCCCGACATGGCCCGGAAACGCCGCGCCTCGCCCGGGACGGGCTTCGCGATGCGCGTATTCCAGCCGAGCGAGACCATGCAGATATATAACTACATAGACAAAGACGAGTGGCACATGACCCGCCCCTCCGAAGAGACGGCGTTGACCATCGTGGCCTTTGATGGCGACAGCATCGTCGGCCTGTGTGACGCGGACAGCGATACAGATACCCTGTGGTCGATTGGCGTGGAAACGCTTCCCAAATATCGCAACAACGGCATCGCTATGGCGCTGACGGCAGAGATGACAAACATCCTTCTGGGCAAAGGCGTCATCCCCTTTGCCACGGGCGCGTGGTCGAACAACGCGTCGAGGACGACGCTGTTCAAATGCGGCTACTACCCCGCCTGGTCGGCGATGGGCAGCTGCGACAGCGAATGGGCACTAGACATGTTAAATTTATAATTCAGCATTGAAGGAGAACCCCATGGACCATCTAGGCGGCAGAAAACGTACGCATTACTGCGGGGAACCCAGGCCCGCGCACATCGGGCAGAGCGTCACGGCGGCGGGCTGGGTGCAGCGCCGGCGCGACCTCGGCGCGCTGATCTTCGTGGACCTGCGAGACCGCACGGGCCTGCTGCAGCTGGCCTTCGACGAGGCCTGCCCCGCCGATGTGCTGGAGAAGGCCCGCGGCCTGCGCAGCGAGTACGTCGTCATGGCCACCGGCGTGCTGCGCGAGCGCAGCGCCAAAAACCCCGACCTGCCCACCGGCGAGGTCGAGCTGGCCGTGACCGAGCTTTTGATCTTGGGCAAAAGCGAGACCCCGCCCTTCGAGATCATCGAGAACTGCCCCACCGCGGAGCTCACAAGATTAAAATATCGCTATTTGGATCTGCGGCGGCCCGATTTGCAGCGCAACATCCTGCTGCGGCATAGAATCGCGAAGATCACCCGGGACTACTTCGACGAGAACGGGTTCATCGAGATCGAAACCCCCATGATGATCAAGTCCACCCCGGAGGGCGCGCGGGACTACCTCGTGCCCAGCCGGGTGCACAAGGGCTCGTTCTACGCCCTGCCGCAATCCCCGCAGATGTACAAGCAGCTGTGCATGGTCGCGGGCTTCGACCGCTATATCCAGCTGGCCCGCTGCATGCGCGACGAGGATTTACGCGCGGATAGGCAGCCCGAGTTCACGCAGATCGACCTGGAGATGTCCTTCGTGGAGCTCGAGGACATCCTCAACATGGTGGAGGGCTTTATCAAGCGCCTGGACCGCGAGTTGGACCTGGGGGTCCAATTCCCCATCCCCCGCCTGACCTACCGCGACGTGATGGAGCGCTTCGGCTCCGACAAGCCCGATACCCGCTACGCCATGGAGCTCTGGAACGCGAGCGACTTGCTCGCGGGCTGCGGCTTCAGCGTGTTCGAGAGCGCCCTGGAGACCGGCTGCGTGCGCGGCGTCACCGCGAAGGCGGCCTATGACACCCTCACCCGCAAGGAGATCGACAAGCTCACCGAAATGGTGAAGGGCATCGGCGCGAAGGGTCTGGCCTGGGCGCGCATCGCGGCGGACAATACAATAGCCTCCTCCTTCGGCAAATTTATCTCAGAAGAAATGATGAAAGCCATCTGCGCGCGTGCAAATGCGCAGCCCGGCGATGTGCTTTTCCTGGTCGCCGACGCGAAAAATTCGCTTGCGCTCTCCGTGTTGGGGGCGCTGCGGCAGGCCCTGGCGCGCAAGCTCAACTGCATCCCAAAGGACAGGCTCAACTTCCTGTGGGTGACGGAGTTCCCGTTCTTCGACTGGGACGAGGACGCAGGGCAGTTCGTGGCGATGCACCACCCCTTCACCTCGCCCACGGACGAGAGCCTGTCCATCCTCGAATCCGACAAGGCCAACGTCATCGCCAAGGCCGCCGACCTGACCCTTAACGGCATCGAGATGTCCAGCGGCTCTGTGCGTATCACCGACCCAGAGCTGCAGCAAAGAATTTTTAGCCTTTTAGGGTTGACTGAAGAGGAGATCAATTTAAAATTCGGCTTTCTGGTGGACGCGTTCCGCTACGGCCCGCCACCCCACGGGGGCATGGGCCTGGGATTGGACCGCCTGGTGATGCAGCTGCTGGGCTGCGAGAGCCTGCGCGACGTGGTGGCCTTCCCGAAGGTGCAGAACGCCTCGGAGCCCATGACGGAGTGCCCCTCGCCGGTGGACGCGGCGCAGTTGAAGGAGTTGGGATTGGCATTATTATAACCACCCCGCCCTGCGGGCACCCCTCCCAGGAGGGGAATGAAAAAAAGGAGAAGTGAAATGGCGAACACAAAACGCAAGCGTGTGCCCGTGGTCATCGAGATCAGGGACTCCCACGAGGTGGAGGGCGAGACCCACGCCTCCGAGTTCCTATGCGACGGCGTGCTCACCGAGCTGCCGGAGGACAAGGGCGGCGGCTGGGAGCTCGACTACATCGAGAGCGACGGCCCGGAGGCCAGCCGCGCGGCCCTGCGCGTGCAGAACCGCACCGTCTCGCTGTCGCGCCGGGGGGCCTATCCCCTGGAGATCACCCTGGAGCAGGGCGTGCGCCACAGCTGCTACTACAACACCCCCGCCGGCATGATGCACCTGGGCGTCTACGCGCGTTCGGTGGAATCGAGCATCAGCCCCGCCGGTGGGAGGATCAAGCTTGCCTATACCCTGGATTTCTGTGCGGACCTGATGAGCAGCAACCAGATGGAGATCAAGGTGCAGGCGAGGGGGTAAGGGGATGGCAGACATGCAGGCAATTTTGGTGTTCCTGGACGGCACAATCTGCGACATGCGGCACAGAATTCCGTTGCAGCGGCTGGGAAAAAAGATATTCTTTTCGAATAAGAAAATAATGAAAGACACGGCCACCGCCGGCAGCGTGGAGATGATGCGGGAATTGGCCGATAAGTACAGGCTGATTTATATCGGCGCCCGGCCGGACGCATATGTTGACATCACGCGGCAATGGCTGAACAGCGTGGGCTTTCCCGACGGCGAGGTCTATCTGGGGAAGAACCAGCAGGAGCGTATGCAAATAACGCAGCAGCTAAAGGCCGAATATGATTTTGCCGCCGGGATAGGCGACCGATGGGACGACAACGAGCTGCACCTGGAATTGGGCTGCCAAAGCTTCATCCTGAAGGAATGGGAACCCAATTGGGAAACGGTGCGCAAGTATTTTAAAGACGAATAACATCGCGGATTGTAACCAAGCTGTAGGGGCGGCCTGCGGGCCGCCCGAATTATATTGCAGGAGGCCCACATGTCATTTCTCGTCCAAGAAGCACAAAATCAAATCAAACAGGCAATTCTAGATGCGGCAGCCAAGGCTTTCGCCGCGGGCGAACTCCCCGCCGTCCCGGCGGGCCCCTTCACTCTGGAAACCCCCGCTGACCGCCGCAACGGCGACCTTTCCTCCAACGCGGCCATGGCCTGGGCCCGGGAGCTGCGCCAGGCCCCCCGCAAGATCGCCGACGCCATCGTGCGGCACATCGATTTAAAAGATACCTACGCCCTGCGCTGCGAGGCCGCGGGCGCGGGCTTCCTCAATTTTTACTACAACGATGCGTACTACGCCGACGTCGTGGCCGACGTCCTCCAAAAAGGCGACGCCTACGGCCGTTCAAGCATCGGCGCGGGGCAGCGCGTGCTGGTGGAGTTCGTCTCGGCCAACCCCACCGGCCCCATGCACATGGGCAACGCCCGCGGCGGCGCGCTGGGAGACTGCCTGGCGACTGTGCTCGAGGCCGCGGGCTATGCTGTCGAGCGCGAATTCTACGTCAACGACGGCGGCAACCAGATCGAGAAATTCGGCCTGAGCCTGGACGTGCGCTATCAGCAGCACTTCGGCGTGGAAATTGAATTGCCCGAGGACGCCTACCACGGCGACGACATCACCCGGCGGGCGGAGGAGTTCGCCGGGCAGGTCGGCGACAGCTATCTTGCCAAACCGGAGCAGGAGAGGCGCGATGCCCTGGTGGCCTTCGCACTGCCCCTCAACGTGGAGGAGATCCGCGCGAATTTGGAACGCTACCGCATCCAATACGATACCTGGTTCTATGAGAGCGCGCTCTATCGGAGCGGCGAGGTAGACCGCGTCATCGCCCTGCTGAAGGAGAGCGGCCACACCTACGAGCAGGACGGCGCGCTGTGGTTCCGGGCCACGGAATTCGGGCTGGACAAGGACTTCGTCATCGTGCGCTCCAACGGCTTCCCCACCTATATCGTGCCCGACATTGCCTACCACTACAACAAGCTCGTCACCCGCGGGTTCGACCGTTCCATCCTCGTGCTGGGCAGCGACCACCACGGCCACACGATCCGCCTGGGGACCGTGCTCGACGCCATGTTTGGCGCGGGCCGCGCGCAGTTCGTCCTCACGCAGCTGGTGAAGCTGGTGCAGGGCGGGCAGGTGGTGCGCATGAGCAAGCGCACCGGCAAGTCCATCACCCTGGAGGACCTCCTCGACGACATCCCCATCGACGCGCTACGCTTCCTGTTCAACATGCGCGACCCGGCCTCCGCCATGGACTTCGACCTGGACCTCGCCGTGGAGCAGTCGTCACAGAATCCGGTGTACTACTGCCAGTACGCCCACGCGCGCATCTGCTCAATTTTCAGGCGCTTCGCGGAGGAGGGGATTGCCCCACGTGCGTGCACCAAAGAAGAATTGTCGCTGCTGTGCGCCCCCGAGGAGCGCGAGCTCATCCGCCTGCTGGCGGCCCTCACCGGGGAGATCGCCGAGGCCGCGAGGGCCTACGACCCCGCCCGGGTGACGCGCTACTGCATGGAACTGGCGGGCCAGTTCCACAAGTTCTACAACGCCTGCCGCATCAAGGGCGAGGAGGAAGCCCTCCTGCAGGCGCGGCTGTCGCTGTGCGCCTGCGTGAGGGATGTCCTGGGCAATCTATTGCGCATGTTCAAGATCGAAGCGCCGGAGCGGATGTGATTTTTTCAAAACCCCTTGACTCTGCCTTTGGGTAAGCGCCTATACTGGGTTTAATCTCAAATGCGAATCCGCGGATTCGCATCCAAAGGAGGCTTTCCCATGAACGAGCTCATCAAGATCAAGGACATGTCCGACCGGTATGACATCTCCGCCCGCACCCTGCGCTACTACGAGCATATGGGGCTCATCACCAGCGCCCGCAGCGACGACTATGCCTACCGGCTCTACGACGAGTCCGCCGTCAAGCGCCTGGAGCAGATTTTGATCCTGCGCAAGCTGAACATCAGCATCCGGGACATCCGGCGCATCTTCAGCGCGGCTGGCTCGCAGATCGTGCTGGAGGTACTGAGTAAAAAAGTGAGCGACATCGACGATGAGGTCGCGCTGCTGCATGAGCTGAAAGAGGTCATCCTGGAGTTCATCGGACAGATCAAAGCTGCTGACTTCAGCAGCGACGGCGACGTGAAGCTGCTCTACGAGAAGGCGAAGGACATCGAGACCCATCTGACGAACGTCGACTACATCGGCAAGCCCGCCAACGTGGGGCGCCTGCTGGCGGCCGCGGAAAAGGTGGAGCGCGAGCCGGACGTCCTGGTCGTCGAGATGCCGCCCTGCCGCATGGTGACATCGGGATTCATACACGGAAATCCGGAAAAAGACGAAAAAAGCCGCCGTTTCGGTGAAATGTGGAATCGTTTGGCTGAACGTATAGCCGACAAAATACACGATCGCAGTTTCATGTATCACGACAGGGAGCATAATAAAATGGTCTGGCTGTTTATGCTTGAAGACTGGATGACCGAAGCCGACACCGAAGGTTTTGAAATTATTACGTTTGCCGGTGGCTTGTATGCCGACGCTCTTGCGGATAGTGAAGAATTGAGCGAATGGGATCGCATATACAAAGGCATAAAAGCATGGCTCGCGCGTCAGGAGCATTTGGAACTTGATGAAGGTTCCGGACGCTATGAGTTATTTACTTGTCCTGGACCGTATCCGCCGATGCGAGAATGGAACCTCGGTAAGATACGCTATTTTGTGCCAATCAAGGTGAAGGAGGGCCACTGATCATGCCAAGCGCGAGGGCAATCAAGACGACCATGCTGAAAAAAGGCATCCCGGAGGATACCATCAACCAATTTATTCTCCCCGATCCCGCGTCAAAGGGCGCCCAATGGAGCGAGGAATACATTGCCTTCATCGATCAGATGGACCGGCTCCTCACAGAGGAGCAGCGCCTCTCCATCATGCAGGAGCAGGGCTGCTGCGTGAGCGGCAAGCCCGCGGCCGAGCACGCCGCGTTCAAGCTCGCGCATGCGGGCATACCGCTTGAAGAAAAAGTGCGGCTGTATAACGAATCGAAAATTATGTATAAACTGCCGTGCCGCTTGAATCCCGACGGTACACTGACCGTCGCCTGGAGCCACGGGGAGGACGGCGATTACAGATGCGTGTGCCCCATCGTCCATGAATTGCCGCAGCCAGTGGAGGCCTCGCCCACCTTCTGCGGCTGTTGCGGCGGCCACGCCCGGCAGAACCTGCAAAGGGCCCTGGGCGTAAAGCTGCGGCTGAAGAAAATCGTATCCTCGGCGGCCAGTTCCAAGGGGAAAAAGAGCTGCGAATTCACCTTTGAGATCGTGAGTGCGTGATCAAAACTCTAGCAGCCCGATATAGCTCTCCCGTTCCAGCGCAAACAAAAACAGGTATAGCCGCGGCCCCCTGTCCGCGCCGATGAGCAGCCGGTAGACGTTCTTGAAGAACCGGGCCTGGCACTGCTTATCCGCCGGGATGGCATAGAGCTTGGCCTGTAACGCGTCCAGGTCATACTCTTCATCCAACAAATATTGATGCAGCAGGCGGATTTCCGCCTGTTCTTCTTCTGTCAGCCCGGCAAAGTAATCCCGGTCGGGCGCCTCCCGCAGCTTGTAGATGCTCTCCGGCGAGCACTGGTAGAGCCAGTACTTCGCCAGCCCAACGCGCTCGGCGAAGTCCTCGCGGGTGAAGGGCGCGCCGATCTTGCCGAAGATGGTCTCCAGCATCCCCAGGTCGAACTCCACGATGGAACCGAAGCTCACCAGCTGGGCCATGGGAACGGGCTTTATCTCACGGCCCGGGATGGCGCAGTACGCCATGATCTCCTGTGTCAATTCATTTGCTTGACCGGATTGTACCTGCGAAAGCATCTTGTCGAATTCGAAGTACTGCCGCAGAATTTCGTCGTCGAAGCAGAAGTTGAAGGCCTTCATGGGGTCCGTTTTGGCATAGAGCCACAGGATCACCTCGGGCTGGTAGAGCTTGAACAGGGCCTCCGGGGTGAGGTTCAGCCCGGTGGAGCTGCTCATCTTGCCCGCCTGCAGGTCGCCCCCCTTGATGCCGATGAACTCGAAGCCCTGGTACACCGGCGGCGGGAACCCGTACACCCTGTCAGAGATGATCTTGCAGGTCTGGTAGCTGCCTGTGGGGCTGGAGTGGTCCTTCCCCGCGGGCTCGAAGTCCACGCCTTCGACCATCCAGCGCATGGGCCAGTCGGTCTTCCAGCTCAGCTTGCAGTGGTGGTCCACGCCGAAGCGGAACACCCCGCTGTGCCCGCATTCGCAGGTGTAGTCCGCCGTCTCTGCCGCCTCATCGTACTGCGTGATGGATGTCGCGTCCTTCCCGCAGGCGGGGCAGTAGATGCTCACCGGGTAGTAGGCCTCCCGCTCACCCTCCACGCGCTCCTGCGTGCGGAACTGGTCGAGGATGTCGAAGATCTCCCCGCGTTGATGCATCGCCGTGAGGATGTGCGGCGCGTAGCGCCCGCTTTTGTATTCCTTCGACTGGTAGCGGTAGTCGGCCTCGATGCCGAAGGCGGCCAGGGCCTGCTCGAACTCCTTTTCAAAGTGCGCGCAGTAGCTCTCACAGCAGCCGAAGGGGTCCGGTATCTCAGCCACAGGCATGCCGAGATATTGCGAAAAATCGTCGCCGAGTTTGGCGACATTCGCTGGCACCTTGCGCAGGCGGTCGTAGTCGTCCCACGAGTAGAGCAACGTGGCCCGCTTGCCCCGTTTGCGTAGCGCTACGCACACGAACCATGCCGTCACCGTGTCCCGGAAATTCCCGATGTGCACCGACCCCGAGGGGCTGATGCCCGTGGCGCACACGTACGCCTGCTTATCCTCCCGCGCGATGATCTCATCCGCGATGCGCTCTGCCCAATGCATATGATAACCTCCGAAAAGAATATTTATCCGGTAAACACGGGCCGGTCCCCGGCCAATTTCGCTGTATAAGTCCGCAGGATCGCGTTGCCGTACTTGGCGGGGTCGGTTTCGTCGCGCCCGTGGAAAAACCAGTGCGCCATGTGCCCCACGCCGCCGTGGGCGACCACCAGCACGGTCTGCCCCGCGTGCCTGGCGCCGACTGCGTCCAAAAAGTCGCCGACTCTCTCATACAGCGCATACAAGGACTCCGCGCCCTGCCGCAGGAACTCCGCCTCGCCAACCGCGGCCCAGTGCCCGAAGACGCTGCCCCCCGCCAGCTGTGTGCGCGAGACGCCCTCCAGCTTGCCGAAGCCGCACTCCACCAGGCGTTCGTCGAACCGCAGCGGCACGCCCAGCGCCTGCTGGATGATCTCGGCGGTCTCTTTCGCACGCAATAGGGGGGACGCGTATATGATCTCCACCGGCGGTTGATGTCTCATGAGCTCAACGGCTCTTTCCCACGCCTGTGCGCGCCCCGTCGCATTGAGTGGGATGTCCGTGCGTCCTTGCACAAGCCCCCGTGCGTTCCAGTCGGTCTGCCCGTGGCGCAAAAAGAGCAATGTCACCCGAACAGCCCCTCCTGTTTGGCGAACAGCCTTACCCGCCGCTCCGCCTCCGCCTGTGGGTCCAACTCCCACGCGCCGTTTTCGAAGGCAAGCACGCTGCCCTCTTTTATGCCCTCGGGCAGTTGTGCAAGAGGGATATCTTCCAACACGCCGTCCGCACGCTGGCACACGGCCAGCTCGCCCTCAAAGCGGTCGATGATGTACTGCATAGCTCCGCCTCCATTCTTTTATCTTACCATATTGTGAGGACAAAATCAATCTTTTTCTTGACTTTCCTGCCCGGAGGGGCTATTTTATTATAAAAAGGAGGGATATAGTGAAACTCGCCTGCAATTATTGCCCCGAGGCCGAGCTACTCGTGCGGGAGGGCAGAATCGATGTCGACTATTTTAAATTCCCGGCGTTGGAGTATCAGGTGGGGCTGCTGCATGATCTGAACGCCTTTGAAGAATTCGCCGCGCAGGTGGCTGCCCTGCGGCCCATCCTGCTGCACGGGCTGTATCCCGATATGGACCGCCTCGTAGCTGCAAGCAAAACGCCCGGCCTCTCGTTTCACCCGGAGCTGGACAAATGCGCGGCAGACGACATTATCGCCTGTATTCAGTCGCTGCAAAAGACGTACGCGCATTTGGATTTCGTCTCGGTGGAGAACTCGGGCGCTATCGAGGCGCAGCCCCTGACCCTGTCGGAGATCGTGCGCCGATCGGGCAGCACCTTCCTGCTGGATATCAGCCACGCCTACTGCACGTCGCGGCGGCTGGGGCTGGATATTTGGGATTACTTATCCAAGCTGCCCCTGGACCGCATCTATGAAATCCACATCAACGGCTGGATTGAAAAGGGCGGCGACATCATGTGCCATGTGAAGACCAACGAGGCGGGATACCAGATCCTCAAGGAGCTGCTTTCTGTCTGTGAGCCCCAAATCATCACGGTCGAATATGGCCGCGAGAACGACCGCATCGGCTGTGGCTGCCCGGTCCTGCGCCCCGGGGAGATGAACGCGGCGGCGATGGAGGAGATCGTGGAACAGGTCGAAAGAATCAGGAAAATTATTTCTTGACTTTTTTGCTAAATTGTGTATACTATATTTGTACAGAACGCTGAGTAAAGCGAAAGGAGAGCCGCCATGTTTACGCTTCGCTATTACGCGTATACGCAGGCTGTGTCGGGCTACCGATACCGGCTTTCCTGTCTTTTCCCCGGCGCGTGAGACCCATCCGGAGACAAAGCCCGAAAGCCATTCAACGGCTCTCGGGCTCTTTTTCTTGACATTCCACCGGCGTTCCGCTATAATAAATTTAGTATTATGAGGAGTATTTGCGATGAACGTATTTCAGGAACTCAAGGCCCGCAATTTGCTCGCCCAGTGCACGGATTTCGAAAAAGTCGAGGCATTGCTCGCCGGGGACAAGCCCGTGCGCTTCTACATCGGCTTCGACCCCACGGCGGACAGCCTGCACATCGGCCACTTCGTGCAGTCCATGGTGATGAGCCACATGCAGAAGGCCGGGCATTTCCCCGTCGCGCTGTTCGGCGGGGCCACCGCCATGATCGGCGACCCCACCGGCAAGACCGACATGCGCCAGATGCTCACCCGCGAGGAGATCGACGCCAACATCGCCTGCTTCAGGGAGCAGATGAGCGCGCTGCTGGATTTTTCCGAGGGCAAGGCCCTCATGGTCAACAACGCCGACTGGACCCTCGAGCTCAACTATCTCGAGTTCCTGCGGGACATCGGCGTGCACTTCTCGGTGAACCGGATGCTCGCCGCGGAGTGCTACAAGGCCCGGCTGGAGAGGGGCCTGAGCTTCTTCGAGATGAATTACATGATCCTGCAGAGCTACGACTTCCTCCATCTCAACCGCAATCACGATGTGGTGCTGCAGATGGGCGGCGACGACCAGTGGAGCAACATCATCGGCGGGGTGGAGCTCTGCCGCCGCCGCGACGGCAAGGAGGTCTACGGGTTGACCTTCAACCTGCTGCTCACCGCCGAGGGCCTGAAGATGGGCAAGACCGAGAAGGGCGCCGTGTGGCTCGACCCCGCAAAGACCAGCCCCTACGACTTCTACCAGTACTGGCGCAACGTGGCCGACGGCGATGTGGTCAACTGCATGAAGATGCTCACCTTCATGCCCCTGGAGGAGATCGCCGAATACGAGAAGCTCGCCGGCAGCGCCGTCAACGCCGCCAAGGAGAAGCTCGCCTATGAGGTTACCAAGCTCATCCACGGCCAGGAGGAGGCCGAGAAGGCCCAGTCCGCCGCGAAATCCCTGTTCAGCGGGGCGGGGGAGGGCGGCAGCATCCCGTCCGTTGCCCTCTCAGATGAAGACTTCACCGATGGCACGATCGACATCGTATCCGCGCTGGTGCTCGCCAACCTCGCGAAATCCCGCGGCGAGGCCCGCCGCCTGGTGGACCAGGGCGGGGTGTTTGTGGACGACATCAAGGCGGACGGCATCGCGTATGCTATCGGAAAAGAAGCATTGCCGGTGATGCTCAGGAAGGGCAAGAAGGGCTTCTGCCAATTGACAATCAACAATAATAATGAACAATGAATAGTTGAAGGAGCATCCCATGACCATTACTGATACCCCCGCCCTGCAATCCTACATCGCCTGCGCCCACAACGGCTGGCTCCAGGGCTGGCACGAGCGCAACGGCGGCAACCTGAGCTACCGCATGACCGTGGAGGAGGTGGCCGCCTGCCGCGCCTGGTTCGATGAGGCCGGCCCGTGGCTCCCCCTGGGCGTGGAGGCGCCAAGCCTCGCAGGGGAGTGCTTCATCGTCACCGGCGCAAACCGCTATTTCCAGAACATCAAGGACCGGCCCGAAGAGAACATCGGCATCGCCCAACTGAACTGCGCGGGCGACGCGTACCGTATCGTGTGGGGCCTCACAGTGGGCCACAGGCCGACGAGCGAATTCCCCACGCACATCCTCAACCACTCCGTCAGGGCCGCGGCCACGGGCGGGGCCTCCCGCGTGATCTACCACGCCCACCCGGTGGACGTCGTGGCCCTCACCTTCGTGCTGCCGGTGACGGCCAAGGCCTTCAGTCGCGCCCTCTGGCAGGCCATGACAGAGTGCGTGGTGATCTTTCCGGAGGGCGTGGGCGTGGTGCCCTGGATGGTCTGCGGGGGCACGGACATCGCCCATGCCACCGCAAAGGAGATGGAGCGCTTCGCCGCGGTGATCTGGGGGCAGCACGGCATCTTCTGCGCTGGAGAGAGCTTCGACAGCACCTTCGGCATGATGCACGCCATCGACAAGGCCGCGCAGATTTTGCTCAAGGTCCTGGCCACGGGCCAGCCCGTGCTGCAGACCATCACAGACGACAACCTGCGCGCCATCGGCGAGGCCTTTGGCCTGCGGATCAACGAGGAGTTTCTGGATGGCTCGGCTGTATTTCACTGAGATCCCCCGCCTGCCCGGCAGGAAGGCCATGCGCGAAGCCGAACACCGCGCCGGGCGGCAATTGCTCTGCGATATTTTGGGCTGCGCGGAGGAGGACGTTCATATCCATGGGAATGGCAAGCCCTATCTGCCCGGCGGGCCCTTCTTCAGCATCAGCCATGCGGGCGGCCTGGTCCTCCTTGCCGTGAGCGATCTGGGGGAAATCGGCTGCGACGTGGAACCCCTCGGCCGCCCCCTGCGCAACGAGGAGGCCGTCCGCCGCAAGATCGCACAGCCGGGCGAAGAAGAAGTTCCCCTGCTCACGCTCTGGGTGAGGCACGAGGCCGTCTTCAAGGCCGGCGGCCCGGGCAGGGTGTTTTACCCCGCCATGCCCGCTGGCTATGTCGCGGCGGTTTGCTGCCGCGCGGAGGAGGCGCTTGAGGCGCAGGGATTTTTTAGATAGAAGGTGAGCGAATGAAGTCCATTGACCCGGAGGCCCTGCGGCGCTACAACGCGGGCGTTGAGAAGAACCGCCTGCGCAGTGGCCTCGGCCTGGTCGAGTTCGCCCGCACCTGCGAGATTCTACTGGAGCAGCTGCCGGCGTCTCCCGCAGGAGACGCCGCTCCGGCAGGAGACGCCGCGCCCGCCGTGGTGTACGACATCGGCGGCGGCTACGGCGAATACGCCTACTGGCTGGCGGCGCGGGGCTATGAGGTCCACCTGTTCGACCTGGCTGAGGGCAACATCGCCATGGCGGCGGACATGCGTGGCGAATACCCCCTCCCATTGGCCGCTACGGAGGCCGCCGACGCCCGGGACATCCCCCGGCCCGGCGCCAGTGCCGACGCCGTGCTGTTCATGGGCCCGCTGTATCACATCACCGAGCGGGCGGAGCGCCTCGCCGCATTGCGTGAAGCAAAACGCCTGCTGCGCCCCGGCGGCAAGCTCTTTGCTGCGGCCATCACGCCACACGCCACGCTGCTGTGGGCGACCACGGTCTTCGGGCGGGACAACGATCTCCTCACGGAGCCCGCCTTCATGGAGATGGTCTCCCGCGAGCTGCGCGACGGCCAGCACATCCCCAGCCCCGCCTCAAGCTACAACGGCCTGCGGCGCGCCTTCTTCCACCGGCCGGAGGAGCTCGCCGCGGAGCTCGCCGAGGCCGGCTTCGTGTCGCCCGACGTGCGCGGCGTGGTGGGCCCCGCGTGGCTCGCCCCCGACCTCGACGCCCAGTGGGCCGACCCCGCCCGGCGTGAAGCCTTGCTGCGGACCGTACGCCTCACCGAGCGCGAGGCCCCGCTGATGGGCCTACACACGCATCTGCTCGCCGTGGCGCTGCGAATATAAGACCAAACCGAGGTATCGCCATGTCAAACCGCTATCTGCGCACCTGGGCCGAGATCTCCCTCGACGCCATTGAGGCCAACGTGAACAGCCTTCGTTCCCGCCTCTCCCCCGGCGTGAAACTCATGTGCGTCATCAAGGCCGACGGCTACGGCCACGGGGCGCTGCCGTTGGCGCGCTTTTTGGACGATAAGTGCGACTACTACGCCGTGGCCGTGCTGGAGGAGGCCCTTACGCTGCGCGCGGGTGGCGTCGCCAAGCCCATGCTGCTGCTGGGCTACACCTCGCCCAGCCAATACGAGGCCCTCCTCGCCGCCGGCGTGGCCCAGACCATCTACTCCTTGGAGCAGGCGAGCGCCTTATCGAAAGCCGCACAGGAAAACGCGAAGCGAATAAAAATTCACGTCAAGGTGGATACCGGCATGGCGCGCATCGGCTTCGGTGACACGGACGCCTGCGCCGCCGAGATCGCGCAGATCGCGCAGCTGCCGGGGCTCGAGCTCGAGGGCCTGTTCACCCACTACGCCCGCGCCGACGAGGCCGACAAATCCAACGCCCTGGCCCAGCACGCCCGCTTCACGGCTTTTGCGCGAAAACTGTCCGATCTGGGCGTGGAAATCCCCCTAAAGCACGCCTGCAACAGCGCCGCCGCGATGGAGCTCGGCGCGCAAGACGACCTGGTGCGCTTCGGCATCGGCCTCTACGGCCTCTACCCCTCCGAGGAGGTGCGCAGGGACAGCCTGCCCCTGCGCCCAGCGATGCGCTGGAAGACCCACGTGGTGCACCTGAAGACCGTGCCGCCGGGGACGGGCGTCAGCTACGGCCACACCTTCGTCACCCAGCGGGAGACCGTTGTCGCCACCCTGCCCGTGGGCTATGCCGATGGCTACCCCCGGGCGCTGTCGAACCAGGGCCATGTGATCATCCGCGGGCAATACGCGCCGATCCTCGGCCGCGTGTGCATGGATCAGTGCATGGTGGACGTCACGGACATACCCGACGTAAACATGGAGGACGAAGTCATCCTGCTGGGGGAGAGCGGGGCCTGCCGCGTCACCATGGAGGAGATCGGCGCGCAGAGCTGCAGCTTCAACTACGAGACCGCCTGCCGCGTCGGCCAGCGCGTGCCCCGGGTGTATATCTATCGGGGGGAAATCGTCGATTTTCAGTCCGTTTTAACCACGGAACAAGTTTTTCTTGCAAAATGGGCGCATTTGTGATAAGCTTATATTGGAGAAGAATCTATTATAAGGAGGCATTGTCATGGAAAACGCGAAAAGGAAAAAAATTGCCCTGGCCGTGGTGATCATAATCGCGGCCGCGATCACCATCAACGCCAGCGTGACTGTCGTGGCGGTGGGAGAGATCGGCGTGGTGAAAACCCTCGGCGCGCCCACGGGCGCAACCCTGGCAAACGGCTGGCATTTCAAGATCCCCTTCATCCAGCGCGTGGAAGACGTCGACATCAAAATTCTGAAGCAGCAGGTGGTATGCAAAGCGGTTTCCAGGGACATGCAGACGGTCAGCTCCGAGGTCGCCGTCAACTACCGCGTCGACCCCGCTTCCGCTGTGGAAATCGTGCGCACCATCGGCGCGGCGATGTACGAGGACAAGCTCCTCTCCCCCGCCATCCAGGAGAGCGTGAAGCTGACCACGGCCAAATACACCGCCGAGGGCCTGATCACGGAGCGCGAGAAGGTCAGGACAGAGATCGAGGAAAACCTGAAAAGCAAGATGGAGCGCCACGGCATCATTGTGGATGGCTTCAACATTGTCAACTTCGACTTCAGCGACGCGTTCAACAGCGCCATTGAAGAAAAGCAGGTCGCGCAGCAGGATCTGATCCGCGTGGAGACCGAGCAGAAGCAGTTGATCGTCAAGGCTGAGGCCGCCGCCAAGGCCGCTGAGGCTGAGGCTCAGGCCATCCTCGTGAAGGCCGAGGCCCAGGCGGAGGCCAACCGCAAGCTGGCGGCGTCCCTGACGGCCGTCCTGGTGGAATATGAGAAGATCCAGAAATGGGACGGCAAGCTGCCCCAGGTCAGCGGCGGCAACGCGATTGTGGACATCCGGTAACGGGGTAAATGCGTAGAGACGCACGGCTGTGCGTCTCCGAACAAAGCGAATGCTATCTGGTGGAGACGCACAGCCGTGCGTCTCTACTTTTATCCCTACCGCTCCTCCCTGAAATAGCTCCCCCCCAGCGCCGCGGGCTGGGCATGCCCGCCCTTCTCGCGCACGCTGGAGATCAGCAGCACCACGATGGTGAGCACGAAGGGCAGCATCTGGTAGAACGCCTGCGGGATGGAGATCACGCTGTCGGGGATGTAGTAGTTCATCGAGCGGAACGCCCCAAACACGAAGGCGCCCCCGATGGCCAGCAGGGGGTTCCAGCGCACGAAGATCACCAGCGCCACGGCGATCCAGCCGAAGCCGTTGACGATGCCCGAGGGCTGCCACACGCCGTTGGCCGTCACCAGGCTCATGAAGGCCCCGCCGACGCCGCACAGCCCGCCGCCCAGGATCACGCTGGCGTACTTCATCAGCGATACCCGTATGCCCGCGGCATCGGCGGCTGCGGGGTTCTCCCCCGCGGCGCGCACATGCAGGCCCAGCCGGGTCCGCCTGTATACGATCGCCGCGGCGACGCACAGCGCGACGGCGAGCCAGGTCAGCGGCCCCTGCTCCAGCACCCGCCCCAGATAGGGAATTTTGCCGATCAAGGGCAGCTCCACGGCCGCCAGCCGGGCCTTCACCTCGGCGGGGATCTGCGGCGCACCGCCGATGGCGCCCGTCATGCGGTGCCCCAGCACCAGGGAGATGCCGATGCCGAAGGTGGTGAGCGTCAGGCCCGCCACGTTCTGGTTAGCGCGCACCGTCACGGTGAGGAAGGCGTAGAGAGACGCGCACAGAGACGCCGCGATGAAGGCCGCCAATACGCCAAGCAGCACGCTGCCGCTGGCATACGCCGCGAAGAAGCCCGCCAGGGCCCCCACCCACATCATGCCCTCCACGCCGAGGTTGAGGTTGCCCGCCTTCTCGCTGATGACCTCGCCCAGCGTGCCGAAGAGCAGGGGCGTGCCCGCCAGAATGGACGCGCGCAGGAAGTTCACAAGGGTGTTCATGCGTCCACCTCCTGCTTTTCGCCTTTCTTCTCTGGCAATTTTATCTTGATCTCATACCGCCGGAAGAATTCGCAGATCAGGAAGGAGAACAGCAGGATGCTCTGCAGCACGTCGGCGGCCTCGGCGGCCATCACCGCCGGCGGGATGGAGCCGCTGCCCTTTTCCAGGATGCTGAACACGGCGGCGATCACCGCGATGGCCGCGGGGTTCAGCTGCGCCAGCCACGCCAGGGTGATCCCCGTGAACCCCACCCCGCCCGTGACACCGGTGGAGAGCGTGTGGTCGATGCCGGCCACCTGCACCATGCCCGCCAGCCCGCACAGCCCCCCGCTGAGGAACATCGTGCGCAGTACCACGCGGCCCACGCGCATCCCCGCGTAACGGGCGGTGGCGTGGCTTTCGCCCACCACGCGCAGCTCATAGCCCTGCTTGGTGTGCCGCAAATATGCCCACACGACGGCCGTGAGCACGATGGCTACGATCCACCCGATGTGTACCCCGAAGAGCTTCGCCAGGCGCACGTTGGCGTCGAAGCTGCCGACGCTGGCGAAACCCGGTGTGCGCTGCCACGGCCCGGACTGCAAAAACACGATGGTGTACTGCGCCACATAGTTCATCATCAGCGTGAACAGCACCTCGTTCACGCCGAATTTCACCTTGCATATGGCGGGCAGCAGCGCCCACAGCCCGCCGCCCACAATGCCCGCCAGGGCCATCGAGAGCATCAGGGGCACGTGGGGCATCTGGGGCGTGTTGATCGCGAAAAAGGAGGCGAAGATCGCCCCCATCATCATCTGGCCCTCCCCGCCGATGTTCCAGAAGCGCATCTGGAAGGCGAGGGTGAGCCCCAGCGTGACGATCAGCAGCGGCACCAGCTTGATCACGGTGGCCTGCACGGCGGACCATGGATTGCGCCTGGAGCCCACGAAGGCCCCCTTGAGGATCATGCCGTAGACCTCCAGGGGCCTCTGCCCCATCAGCGCGATGAACGCCGCCCCAGCCAGCACCGCCAGCAGCAGTGCCCCCGCCCAGAGCAGCAGGTTCTGCCGGGCGGAGCGCTCAGGCCGCTTGGCGATGCGGATGAAGTCTTTCATACGGCCTCCTCCTTTCGCATCCCCGCCATCATCAGCCCCAATTGCTCCTTCGTCGTCTCTTTTGCCTCCACAATCCCCATGCACTCCCCCCGGCACAGCACCATGATCCTGTCGCACAGCTCGATGAGCACATCGAGGTCCTCTCCGATGAACAGGATCCCCACGCCGCGCTCCTTCTGCCGGTTGAGCAGATCGTAGATCGTGAACGACGAGTGCGTATCGAGGCCCCGCACGGCGTAGGCCGTGATGAGCAGCCGCGGGCCGGACTCGATCTCGCGCCCCAGCAGCACCTTCTGCACGTTCCCGCCCGAGAGCTGGCGCACCGGCGTGCCCGGCCCGGGGGTGGAGATGTCCAGACGCCGGATGAGCTTATTCGCCATGGCCTTCGCGTCCGATCTCCTCAGGACCGGCCCCCTGTTGCCCCGGTAGGTCTTCAGCAGCATGTTGTTGGTGATATCCATGGAGGCGACCAGGCCCATGCCCAGGCGGTCCTCCGGGATGAAGCTCATCGAGATGCCCATCTTGATAATATCTGCGGGCGTAAAACCTACGATGTCCTCGCCCCGGAAGCGTATCGACCCGCTCTCGGCCTTGATGAGCCCCGCGATGCACTCGCACAGCTCCTTCTGCCCGCCCCCCGCGATGCCCGCGACCCCCAGTATCTCGCCGCCCCGCAGCGTGAAGTCCAGGTCCCGCAGGGCGATAGCCTCCTCCTTTTTCACGCGCAGCCCCCGTACGTCCAGCAGCAGCTCCTCATCCCGCACAGGTTCCGGCCGCTCGATGCGCAGCTCCACCGGCCGGCCCACCATGAGCTCGGTCAGCTTCCTGGCGTCGGTCCCGGCGGTCTGCACCGTGGCCACGCTCCTGCCCTTGCGCAGCACGGTGACGCGGTCGCTGATGGCCAGCACCTCGCTGAGCTTGTGGGTGATGATAATTACAGCGCACCCATTTGCGCGCATGCGTCTGAGCATGGAGAACAGCGCGTCGGCCTCCTGCGGGGTGAGCACCGCCGTGGGCTCGTCCAGGATCAGGATGTCCGCCCCGCGGTAGAGCAGCTTGAGGATCTCCACACACTGCTTTTCGCTCACGGACATTTCACGCACGCGGATGCTTTGATTTACGTGCAGGCCGTACTCCTCCTGCAAAGACAGCAGTCTTTGCCAGCTTTCCCGTGCGGCCCGGCCTCCGGGGCCGCCCATCTGTATGTTCTCCTGCGCCGTGAACGCGTCCACCAGCTTAAAATGCTGGTGCACCATGCCGATGCCCAGCTTCTGGGCCTCCCGCGGCGATGTGATTGTAACGGCCGATCCCCGCACGTAAATGTGCCCGCCGTCGGGCTGATAGATACCCGACAGCATGTTCACCAGCGTGGTCTTGCCGGAACCGTTCTCCCCCAGCAGCGCGAGGATCTCGCCGAAGCGCAGCTCCAGGTCGATGCCGTCGTTGGCGGCCACCGCGCCGAAGCGCTTGCGGATATCGGATAAGCGGATGGCAGAGTCCATAGGACCTCCGGTCAGGCGTCGTCCCAGTCCGTGCGCCCGTAATTTTTGGCGTAAAGGCCATATTTTTTGCGGATGGAGGGGTAGGCGTGGGCATACCATGCCACGGTGAAAAAGAGCTTCGCGGATTCCCAAAGGCCGCGCACAAGCCCGCGCAGGCCCACATTCCGAAAATAATGAAGCATATTCATAATCGCTGTGGAAGTACTGACAAACCGCTTGGTGCCGGCGGCCTTCTTTTTTTTACCAAACACCAGATCCCAGAGGAAGAATTTCTGAATCACCTGCAGTTCTTTGTCCGGGATACAGGAATAATTGTCATACAAATGCTGGTGCTCCATGGCGTTGTGCTCCATGCCCTCCAGCGTTTTTGAAGGATTCAGCCTTCCGACCGCCACCAACTCCCGGTACAGTTGGGAACCGGGAATCGGCGTAAAGAAATTTATGTCGACTACGTCCATATGCAGGCGCAGGCACAGGCGCACGGTTTCGCGCACCTGTTCGGGCGTTTCATCCGGCAGGCCGACAATAAACAAGCCCCAGGTCGAAATTCCGATCTCTCGGCAATTGTGGAAGGTCTCGTCAAGCTTGGAGGCGTCGTAGGGCTTTTTGATTTTCCGGCGCATTTCTGCGCTGCCGCTCTCCAGGCCGAAAGCCAGCGTGCGGCAGCCGGCGTCATACATCATCTCCAAGTCTTCGCGCGACAGAATCCCGACCGCGGTCCCTGAAGCCCATGTTAAATTCAGTTTCATATTCTTCATGCTCTGGCAAAATTCCCGCAGGTCCTGCGGATCGGTGCCGAATATCTCGTCGTAGATCTGTATCCCGTCAACCCTGTAGCTCTCCACAAGGGTTTTGATCTGCTGAAAAATGACCTCCCTGGGATACGCGCGCCGCTGGCAGTGGTGGTATTCTTTGTTAAAGCAAAACGCGCAGTTGAAGGGGCAGCCCTTGGAGGTGCTCATATAAAACACACGGTTCGCAAAGGGGTATTTGGCCAGAAACCGCTCCACTGGGATCAACGAATAATCCAGCGGCGGAAAATCCGCCAGGTCGGCGAAGGGGCGGTCTGCCGTGCGGTGGTATTCGCCGTTTTCATCAACATACGCGATGCCGGGCACGGTTTCACGGGCGCGCTTTCCTTCCGCTACCTCCAACAGTTCCAACAGCGTATATTCGCCCTCGCTGATGCCGACATAGTCCACGCAGCCGGCGCGCGCGGCCAGCTCAGGGATGGCGCTGGGCAGGTGGCCCCCCCAGAACACGGGCACCTCGCAACGCCAGCGCTTTATAGCCTTGGAGACCTCCATAGCGTCCGGAATCGTGGCCTCCCCAATGAGCGTGACCGCCACGGCGTCCGGCTGGAATTCCCTGACGGTTTTTATCAAGCCGTGATCTATCAGGCGGTCGAAAATACGCACGGTGTGCCCCTTGGATTGCAAAAAAGAGGCCAATGCCAGAGAAGCCAAAGGAGGATGCGGGGCCATCAGGACATAATAGCCGGAATTTGGGCGGATGAATAATACGCGCATGATAAACTCCTTCTCTGTATGGACAGCAGGGGCGGCTGCCCTCAGCCGCCCGAGCCTATCCATGCAATTCTTACAGCAGGCTTACGCCCATGATATAGTAGTCAATCCTGCCCGTGATCTCCGCGTCGCTCAGTGCGTGATCGATCTCGATGCCATCTGCCCTGATGAGCCCCGCATCGAAGACGACCAGGCTGCCGTCGATGATCTTCGCCGCGGCCTCGTCGATGGCCTCCGCCGTGCCGGGGGCGACGGCCTTCTCGTTCAGCGCGGAGATATCCACCAGGCCCTCGGCCATGCCGCCGAAGTAGTTGGTTGGCGCCCAGGTGCCGTCCACCACAGCCCGCACCGCGGCGGTGTAGTACGCGCCCCAGTTCCAGATGGGGGCGCACAGGTGCGCCTCGGGGGCGAACTTGGTCATGTCGGAGTTGTAGCCGCAGCCGAAGACCTTGTTCTCCTGCGCCTTGATCTGCGGGCCGTTGGTGTCGCAGTGCTGGCCGATGACGAAGCAGCCCGCGTCGATGAGGGCCTGCGCGGCGGCGGCCTCCCCCTCGGGGTCATACCAGGAGCCCGTGACCTTCACCTTCACCTGCGCCTCGGGGTAGACGCTCTGGATGCCCAGCGCCCAGGCGTTGATGCCGCCGGTGACTTCGCTGTTGGAGGAGTCCATCGCGGCCACATAGCCGGCGAGAGGCCTGCCGGCCTCGAGCATCTTCAGGCCCGCGGCGATGCCCGCCAAGTACCTCGCCTGATAGATGCGGCCGAAGTAGTTGTTGAAGTTGACGGCGTTATCCTTGTAGCCGGAGCAGTGCGAGAAGATGATGTCCGGGTTCTCCTCGGCAAAGCGCTCCATGGAGTCCATGTAGTTGTAGCTGGTGGCGAAGATGACGTCGCAGCCCTTGTTCACCAGGTCCTGCAGGGCCGCCTGCGTGGCGGTCACGTTGGTGTCGTCGATGTTGTCCTTGACCACCAGCTGGTCGTCTCGCAGGCCCAGGGCGGCGGCCATCTCCAAAAAGCCCTTGTGGTGCGCATAGGTGTAGCCGGATTCGTCCTGGCTGCTGGTGATGTGCACGATCCCCACCACGATCTGGTCCGCAGGGATGGCCTCGAAGCCCGCGTTCCCCGTGGGGGCGGCTGTGGTCTCCTCGTCGTTGTCTGCGCCCACGCAGGCCGCGAGGCTCAGCAGCAGCGCCAGGGACAGCAGGATTGCCAGGAGCTTGGTACGTTTTTTCATTTTGGGTCCTCCCTTTATTGTGATAATTAATTTTGCTCTCTGAATTGCAGCGGCTCCATGCGCTCCACAATCGCCAGGCTCTCCAGGTGGACCCCCTCGGCTCTCAACTCGGCCCCACCCGGCTGAAACCCCTTTTCGATCGCGATCCCCACACCCAGCAACTGCGCCCCCGCCTGCGCGATGATCTCCCGCAGGCCGCGCACCGCCGCGCCGTTGGCCAAGAAGTCGTCGATGATCAAGATGTTGTCCTCTGTGCTGAGAAATCGCTTTGCCACAGAGACGTTCGTCAGGCTGTCCTTGGTGAAGGAGCGGATCACGGCCGCGTAGGTTTCGCTGTCCAAGGTCCGGCTGATCACGCCCTTTTTGGCGAAGAGCACAGGAACCATGGCGCCGGTGGCGCCTTTGAAATACGCGGCCGCCGCGCAGGCGATGGCGATGCCGCTCGCCTCCACGGTGAGTATTTTCGTGATCCGGCCGCGCTCGGCCTCAAACAGGCGATAGAATTCCCTCCCCATGGCGTCCAGCAGCGCCGTGTCGATCAGGTGGTTGAGGAACATGTCCACGCGCAGCACGTCCGGTGCAAGCACCGTGGCCTCCCGCGCGATGCGCTCCTCCAGCAGCCGCAAGTAAACATTCCTCCCCTATCTGTCCGCTTTTCCCTGATAATATTATAAGTTATTATTCGACAGAAAGCAAGAGGGGAATTTTAAAAATGGGGGAAGAAAAAATCCCCCTCCGCAGAGGGGGGTTATTTTGTCGCCTTTTTACGCTTCCGCCCCGAACACGCTCTCCGTCACCCGCTCGCACGCCGCGGGGGAGTACACCCAGCGGTCGATGTGGTCGCCGTCCACGAAGTACTTCAGCGGCTTCACGGGGTAGTCCGCGGGGAAGGAGTCCACGATGATGAGCTTGATCTTCATGCGCTCGGGCAGGATGCTCTTGATGTACACCGAGGCGTGGTAGCCATCGGCCACCTCCTCGCTGAATTCCGCCAGCCCGGCCAGGTTCGGGGTCAGCTCCACGAACACGCCGTACTTCTCCACGGAGCGCACGATGCCCGGCACGGTCTCGCCCGGGGCGAAGAGCCCCGCGTTCTCCTCCCAGGTGCCCAGCAGCTCCTTGTGGGAGAGCAGCAGGCGGCCCTGGTCGTCGCGGCCCTTCACGATGGCGCGGATCATCTGCCCGGCGGTGAAGCGCGCGTTGGGGTGGG
>Ga0123353_10000543_pt1 | contig 46646 bp, 43 predicted proteins | sample TergutLab28metaG_3_FD_92763 | JGI IMG/M metagenome (GOLD analysis project Ga0123353, IMG submission 92763) | Labiotermes labralis P3 segment gut microbial communities from Petit-Saut dam, French Guiana - Lab288 P3 | ecosystem: Host-associated > Arthropoda: Insects > Digestive system > Gut ... | reverse complement strand
TACGAAATCTGCGGTGATTTTTATGAAGAATATCCGCTTAATGAAATCTGCATGGGGGATAACAGGAATTACCTTGTAAGAGTCATGGTTCCTATCCGAAAGAAAAGAGGCAAGAAGGCGTCAGCCCGCGCCGCAGCTGCCACATGAACCGGAGGTGCAGCCGCTGCACCCGCCTCCTCCAAGTGGGGCGGTATAGCCGGTGTCGTCTTTGGCGAGGCAGGCGAAGCGTGACAGTGTGCGCGGGGAAGAAACGCCGCATTTGATGCAGTCAGCGGATGCATCAGACTGGCTCATCGGGCGCATTTGCTCGAATTTGGTTTTACAGTCAGGACAAACGTATTCGTAGATGGGCATGGTTTTCTCTCCCCTGTAATTTTATGCCCTGCCGGTGGTGTGGTCAAACTGGTGTACTTGTTCAGGTGATTAGTGACACAAGGCCGAAAGTAATCAGTTTTCAGTGGTCAGTTATGAGTCCTGTACAAGTCCATCCTGGAGGGAGTGTAACGACCGAAGGATCTGGTGGCAGGGGGCAATCACCCACCACCCCACCAGATGCTTCGTCACTCGCAGGCTCTCTCCTCCAGCATGGATTTATGACCAAGTCCATCCTGGAGGGAGTGCAGCGACCGAAGGATCTGGAGGTGAGGAGTAACCATCCACCACCTCCTCCGGATGCTTCGTCACTCGCAGGCTCGTTCCTCTAGCATGGATTTATGACTGTTCTGGATTGTGGGGCAAGCCGCGAGTGACATTACTCAAAACTCTTCACGCAAGGCTCATAACTCGTCTTTCATGTATCCCCAATCTATCTGAATGCATTCGACCGGTACGGACACCATTTTCCGGCCTGTTGGCGCGCCGGCAGTCTTGTCTTTTGACACCTTCAGCCCCCGCCATTATAATCTCTGAATGGTGTTATCGCCGAAGTGGCGGAATGGCAGACGCGCTACGTTCAGGGCGTAGTACTCGAAAGGGTGTGAGAGTTCAAATCTCTCCTTCGGCACCATCGGCGCTTGTAGCTCAGTTGGATAGAGCGTAGCCCTGCGGAGGCTAAGGTCGTGGGTTCGAGCCCCGCCAAGCGCGCCATTATCAAATACCCTGCCCGTTGACACCTTTGGTCTTTGGCAGGGTTCTTATTCTCGCGAGAGGCGTTTTCTATCAAATCGGAGCATTGCATGCCACCTGACGTCACCGCCGTCATTCTGGCCGGAGGGAGGAGTTCCCGTCTGGGGGTGGACAAGTGTGGTCTGAAGCTGGACGGGACACGCACAATCCTTGAATCGCTGGTGACAAAGCTAGCGCCGCTTTGTGCTGAAGTACTGGTGGTTTCTGACGAGCCGCGCGATTTGCCGCTGGGTGTCCGGCTGGTTCTTGACATGGCTGTGGGAGCCGGCCCGGTGCGGGGACTGTATTCCGGACTGAGCGCCTCTGGCACCGAACATGCCTTTGCCGTGGCCTGTGACATGCCGTTTCTGAATAGCGGACTGATAGAATATATGCTCTCGCTGCCCCGTGATTATGACGTGCTTGTGCCTAGGCTGCGCTCTATGGCGCTGGAATTCGAACTACATCCCCTGCACGCGATTTATTCGCGGCGCTGTCTGCCGTTGCTCTCAGGATTGTCTACTGAAGATGGCATCCGCGCCATATATCCGCAGGTCAGAACGATCTATCTTGGAGAGGCTGCAATAGATGCTATCGACCCGCGGCGGCTTTCTTTTTTCAACATCAACACGCTTGAAGACCTCGGGTGTGCACGGGAGCTGGCGGGTACGGTGTAAACATCATTCACGGAGAATATCTGTCTGTTGGTCTTCGCCCTGTGCTGTACATACAGGCCGTTGTACCCCGGCAATGGGAAGATTTTTGCAAGCGTAACCCAGAAAGGCTAAAATAGGCGGTCAGTCTCCTCACGGGCGGCTAGCTCAGCGGTTAGAGCATCTGCTTTACACGCAGAGGGTCATAGGTTCGAATCCTATGCCGCCCACCATTCCCTCCCCTCTTCATCCAATATTGGCAGGAGCGTCAGCAATGTGGAAAAATGCGGCTCGGTCAACTTGCAGAGTGTAAAACGGCAAGTCTGCGAAGTTATCGGTGGGTTGGTTCTTGCTAACTATTGCGCCCCTCCTGCGTTATAAACGGTGAAAGCGAGGTATTCCATATGAAAATGAAAAAAGCATTGTTTGGATTTGCCGCCGTCGGGCTGAGTCTGGCGCTGACGGCATGTTCGACTCCGGCGGTCCTGATTCCAGCTGTCGGCAATTATGTCAAATCAGATAAACTGCGCAACACTTCCCCCAATGTTTCCTCCAACAACCTTGGCAAACTGGTGACCGGAAATAGCGCCTTTGCCCTCGACCTCTACCAAACGCTCAAGGATGGCAACGACGGCAACCTCTTCTACTCACCTTACAGCCTGTCGCTGGCGCTGGCCATGGCTTACGCCGGCGCGAAAGGCAAAACGGCCTCTGAGATGTCGGACGTCATGCATTTCACGCTCTCTCCGCAGGCTCTGCACGCCGCTTTCAACTATCTGGCGCTGGAGATAGACAAACGCGGCGAGGTTACGGATTACAGCGATGGCTTCGCGCTGGACGTGGTCAATGACGTCTGGGGGCAGCAGAACTTCCAGTTTCTGGCCGGATATCTGGATACCTTGGCGGAAAATTACGGCGCGGGCCTGCGCATCCTCGACTTTGAAAACGACGCCGAAGCGGCGCGCCAGACCATCAACCAGTATATTGAGGATAACACCAACGGCAGGATAAAGGACCTGATTCCACAGGGCGCGATTACAGAGCTTACCAAGCTCGTGCTGACCAACGCCATTTACTTCAATGCCTCATGGGAGACTCCTTTTACTAAGGAACTGACCGGAGACGGGGTTTTCACCCTGCTTGACGACACGCAGGTCAGTGCGCTCATGATGCGCCAGAGCGGGAGCTTCAAGTATGCCGAAGGCAATGGCTGGCAGGCTGTGGAACTGCCTTATGAAGGCGGGGAGATTGCTATGCTGGTGCTGTTGCCTGGCGCGGGGAATTTCAAGGCTTTTGAGGATAGTCTGGATATGTCCATGGTCAATGGCGCCGTTGCCGCACTGGAAAACATGACGGTGAACCTGTCCCTGCCGAAGTTTTCCTTTGACTCATCCTTTGGCCTGAAACAGGCGCTGGAGAGCATGGGGATGCGGCAAGCCTTCAGTGATAGTGCCGATTTCTCCGGCATAACTGGCACAAAAGAGTTGTATATCGCCGATGTGGTGCACAAGGCCTTCGTGAAGGTGGATGAAACGGGAACTGAAGCCGCCGCCGCCAGCGGCGTGATTATAAACGCCACCAGCGTTCAGGTGAACCAGGTGACCTTCAACGCCGATCGTCCCTTCATCTTTCTTATCCGCGATATACCCACCGGCAGCATTTTGTTCGTCGGTCGCGTGATGAATCCGGTGGCATAGTCCCCCCCAACTTATGGCAATTGTAGCCGATGCTCTAGTCAGTCATTGTAGGCAGCGCCATTCCGGCTTCCGTCGGAATCCAGACCGGAAGCCGGAATGATATTCTCTCCGTTGTGTCATTGAGGGACTGACCTCTCACTTTGGTAGAAAGGGAGATCTTGCCCACAGGCAAGTAAATCCATGCTGGAGGAGCGAGCTTGCGAGTGACGAAGCATCCGGTGGGGTGGTGGATGGTTACGTCTCCCTCGCCACCAGATCCTTCGGTCGCTGCGCTCCCTCCAGGATGGACTTGCTCGTAAATCCATGCTGGAGGAACGAGCCTGCGAGTGACGAAGCATCCGGCGGGGTGGCGGATGGTTACTCCCAGCCTCCAGATCCTTCGGTCGCTGCGCTCCCTCCAGGATGGACTTGGTCATAAATCCATGCTGGAGGAACGAGCTTGCGAGTGACGAAGCATCCGGTGGGAAGGTGGATGGGTTGCTCCCCGCCACCAGATCCTTCGGTCGCTACGCTCCCTCCAGGATGGACTTGTACGAAACTGAAAACTGACCACTGAAAACTGATTACTTTCGGCCTTGTATCCCCAACCACCTGAACAAGCACACATTCTTGAAATTGCGGCGGCGCTGGGTTATATTGTGGGCGGTTGAGATGGTAAAACCCAGGACACTGGTCGGCATAAGCGAAGCCTCCCGCCTGCTTGGCGTGAGCGAGGCAACCCTTCGTCAATGGACAGACGACGGTTCCATAAAGGCCTTTATTACACCCGGCGGTCATCGCCGCTATTCTCCGAGTGAGATCAAGCGATTTCTGGTTTCCCGCGCCAATCTTCTGAGGGTCAAGGATTTGGTGGGTGAACTGGAGCGCACCGCCGATGCCCACCGCGAAATCGACATTTCTTTTCTGAGCGCAGCGGAGTGGTATGGTGGAATGCCGGATGCCAGTAAAAAGCGTCTTGCGGCGCTGGGGCGGCAGATTCTGGACCTTATGATGAGCTTTGCGGCAGAGCCGCAAAAGCAGTCGCAGGTGCTGGAGCAGGCGGGGTTGGTGGGGGGCGAGTTCGGCATGCTGCTGGCTGCGGAAGGGGTGCCGCTGACTGACGCCGTACAGGCTTTCATCGCCCACCGCGATCCCGTAAGCGGCATTATCGCGGACGTTTTGCGCAAGAAGGAATTGGCGGGGGCGGATGTACTCCGCGTCATGCCGTATCTGGAGCAGGTGATGGCTGCCGCTCTGGTGGCGCTGGTGGCGTCCCATCAGAAACGTGCCGCCGCGTAGCGCCTGTAAACAGGCGTTTTTGTGCATGAAAATGCCTTGCTCCCATTCTCCGTGACAGCCGCGGATGTGTTATAATTACGCGAATTTTTCCCCGGAGACGTCATGTTCACGCATCTGCACGTGCATACCGAATACAGTCTGCTTGACGGCATGTGCCGTATCCGACCGCTGATAGCGCGCGCCAAGGAGCTGGGCATGACGGCGCTGGCCATCACCGACCATGGGGCTTTGCATGGCGCCGTGCAATTCTATCAGGCGGCTAAAGACGCCGGCATCAAACCCATTCTGGGGTGCGAGCTGTACGTTGCCTCCGGGAACCGCGCCAGCCGTACCGCAGATGACAAGAGCAATCACCATGTTGTCCTGTTGGCCAGGAATCAGCAGGGCTGGCATAACCTGATACAACTGGTTACCAGAGCCAATCTTGAAGGTTACTATTACAAGCCGCGGGTGGACCACGAACTGCTTCAGCAGTACAGCGACGGGCTGGTGGCGCTTTCCGCCTGTATTGCCGGGGAGGTATCCAGTCTGGTGCTGTCCGGGCGGCTGGAAGATGCGCGTGAGACCGCGCGCTGGTACCAGCAGACCTTTGAGAATTTCTACATTGAGATTCAGCGACAGCCGATTGCAGAACTGGAGCGCGTCAATCAAGAGCTGCTGACGATATCGCGGGAGCTGGACATTCCTTTGGTAGCCACCAACGACGTGCATTATATCGGCGAGGACGATGCTTCGGCGCACGATATTCTGCTGTGTGTCGGCACCGGCGCGTCTATTCATGACGAAAAACGCTTGAAAATGGCTGGCGCCTATTTTTACCTCAAATCCTCCGAGGAAATGGCGGCGCTTTATGCCGATATTCCTGAGGCCATTGAAAATACGCAGATCATCGCCGATATGTGCAATCTTGAGCTTGAGTTCGGGCGCATGCACCTGCCCGAAATCGGACGCCCTTCGGGAAAGACCCCCGAGGAGTATCTGACCGACTTGTGCTATCAGGGCTTGCCCGGCTTTTACCCTGGTTCTCCGAAGGAAGCCGTCGAGCGTTTAGAATATGAACTGGATGTTATAAAAAAGACGCAGTTTGCCAATTACTTCCTGGTGGTGTGGGACATCATCCGTTTCGTACGCGAAAAAAACATTCTGTTCAACGTGCGCGGTTCTGCGGCTTCCAGCATCGTGCTGCACTGCCTGGGGATTACCGAGATTGACCCGCTGGAGCACAAGCTGGTATTCGAGCGCTTCCTCAACGTTGAGCGGCGCGAGATGCCGGACATCGACCTCGATTTCGAGGACACCCGTCGTGAGGAAGTCATTACTTATGTTTCCAACAAGTATGGCGCCGACCATGTGGCGCAGATCATAACATTCGGCACACTGGGAGCGCGCGCTGCCCTGCGCGATGTCGGTCGGGCGCTGGGCATGAGCTACTCTGATGTGGACCGCGTGGCGCGTCTGGTGCCGTTTGCGGTGAACATGACGCTGGAGCGCGCCATGGAGGAAAACGCGGAATTCAGGAACCTCTACAACGAAGATACCAGCGTACGCAACCTTGTCGACAACGCCAGGCGTGTCGAGGGGGTGGCGCGTCATGCCAGCACGCATGCCGCCGGAGTGGTCATCTCCAAAGAGGTGCTGACCAACTATACCCCGCTGCAAAAAATCAGCAAGGGCGACAGCGAACTGATGATGACGCAGTTCCCCATGGAGGACATTGCGCGCATTGGCCTGCTCAAGATGGACTTTTTGGGACTGGCCAACCTTACCATTCTGGCGCGGGCCAGAGTAATCATCCGCGATACACGCGGTATTGATATTGATCTCAAAACAATCCCACTTGATGACCCCAAGACATATACGCTGCTTTCGCGCGGGGATACCACCGGTGTTTTCCAACTGGAAGGCTCGGGGATGCGGCGCCATATCAAAGAACTCAAGCCTACGGTCTTCTCGGACATCGCCGCCATGGTGGCGCTCTACCGCCCCGGCCCCATGGAGCAGATACCGCGCTTCATTCGCTCCAAGCATGGGGATGAGACTATTACTTACCCGCATCCGTCACTTGAGCAGTATCTGGCAGAAACCTATGGCGTTATCGTTTACCAAGAGCAGGTGCTGTTCATCGTGCGCGCCATCGGCGGCTATTCGCTGGGCAAGGCGGACATTTTTCGTAAGGCCATGGGCAAGAAGAAAGCCGAGGTCATGGAAAAAGAGCGGCAGCACTTCCTGGACGGCGCTGCCGAACGGGGCTATCCCGCGCATTTGGCAGAAGAAGTTTACCATCTCATCGAACCATTTGCCGGATATGCTTTCAACAAAGCGCACGCTACCAGCTATGCCCTGATTGCCTATCAGACAGCTTGGCTGAAGGCTAATTTTCCGGAGGAATACATCACGGCGTTGCTGGTGGCATATTGGGGCAACGCCGATAAAGTGGCGGTGGCGATTGGTGAGTCCCGGAGGCTCAAGATAGAAGTACTGCCTCCCGACATCAACCGCAGTCAGTCCAATTTTGCCATTGAGAAGCTGCCTGACGGGTGCTTGGCTATCCGCTTCGGGTTGTCCTCCATAAAGAACGTGGGGCTGGCGGCTGTCGAACCCATAATCGAAGAGCGCGGACGAAGCGGCGAATTCAAGTCGGTAGAGGATTTATGTCAGCGTGCCGACATGGCACTGGTCAATCGCCGTGTGCTGGAAAGCCTGATAAAGGCCGGCGCTCTAGATTCTCTCGGTGAGCGCGGCACACTGCTGTTCAATATCGGGCGGTTGCTGGATATGGCGGCGCAGCGCCAGAAACTCAAAAGTAGCGGACAGTCCACCATGTTTGATCTGTGGGGGACGGCTGTGGATGTGCCTGCTGTTTCTCTGGAGATGGCGGCTTCCGTCGCTACCACCAGCGAGAAGCTGGAGTGGGAAAAGGAACTCACGGGGGTGTATCTTTCGGAACATCCTTTCAGTCCGTTCATGAATCGGGTGGCGGCTGATGGCTGCGCTCTGTGCGGCCAGATAGACGCCGAGATGGAGGGGCAGGTGGTGCGGGTGGCTGGTATGGTGTCGTCGCTGCATACCATGCTGACGCGTGACGGACATACCTCAGTCAGTGCCGTGCTGGAAGACCTTGACGGCCGCGTCGAGGTTATGGTGTGGTCGCGCGTTTATTCCAAGACGAAGGAATTATGGAGCGAGGGCAGTATTCTTCTGGTCGAAGGCAGGGTGAGAGAGCGCGCCGACCAGATGCAAATCGTGTGTGATAAAGTGTGGAGGTACGACTTGGAACCCTTTAAAAAAGATGCGGCGCAGACGCAGCGCATAGCCGCGCCGTCACCCCGTGCGCGGGAGGAAAAACCCGCCGGGCGGCAGCGCCTCAATATTACTTTGCGGCAAACCGCAGACCAGCAGGCGGACATCGACCGGTTGCACGCCGTTATGGCCGTTTTGCAGGAATATCCCGGCGACGACGAAGTCAATCTGACGGTGAACAATGGCACCAAAATTTTCAGGCTCAAAATGGGGCAGGTGCGCGTGGCGTTCAGCGAAGAGCTGCGCCGCAGGCTGGCGGCCGTCATTGGGGATGAAGACATCGGGACAGAGGCGCTAAGGGCTTAGTCAATGGACGCAGAAGAACAATCACAGGTGGATAAAGACCGAGAAGGGCATCGCGGGCGTCTGCGGGAGCGTTTTATGCGTGGGGGGCTGGTCGCGCTTAACGATTACGAAATCGTGGAGCTGCTTTTGACGCTGGGACAGCCGCGTCGGGACTGCAAGCAGATGGCCAAGGACGCTCTTGAGCGATTTAAAGACCTGCGCGGTGTGCTTGATGCTTCCCCCGAGGAGCTTGAAGATATCAATGGCATCGGGGCTGTTAATTCGTTCGGCATCCGTTTCGCGCGCGAGGTTGGAGTCGAATATCTCAGGCTGAAAGCCGTCAAGAAGCCGGTGCTTGGCTCACAGGGCGCCGCCATGGAATACCTGTACACATCCATGGGCGGTCTCAAGAAGGAAATGTGCAAGGCACTGTTTCTCAACAGCCAGAATGAGCTGTTGGCAGAGGAAACCATCTCGGAAGGCACGGTCAATGCCAGCCCGGTGTTTGCCCGCGAGGTAATAGAGGCGGCGCTCCGGCATAAAGCTGCCGCATTAATTTTCGCCCATAACCACCCATCGGGCAACTATTCCCCCAGCCGGGATGACAAAGCTGTTACCCGTGAATTAGTGATGGCAGCCGGCGTTATGGGACTGAGGGTGCTTGACCATATTATCATTGGGGATCGCGCGCATTATTCCTTTGCCGAATGTGGGCTGATAGCGCAGTACGAAGTGGAAACCGAAGGAATCAAACGCAGGCCGGTTTGACTTAAATTGATCCCAAGGGAATATGCAAGGACATTACCGGCATGGGCAGATGGGGCAATGGCGACGTTGAGGTTGGCCTGGACAGCTTGGATATGCTTGACGATGGGATGGCGGTTATCGAGCAGGCGTTCAGATTGCAAAACGTAGAGTGAAAAAGAAACTTTTTAACGATTGCCAGAACCTTTTTACGATTACCCGATTAAGCCGCAAGGGGGTGTGCATTTCTTGTGACGATGACAGCTGAAGCAGCGTGGGCGACCGCTCCGACTAATTTCCAGACAAAAAAGCTTTCTCGGTCAACTCATGACCGCAGAAAGCCCTTGTATCAGACATCTTTTTGAGTGACACTCCGCCCTCAGCTGGCGACAAGTACCCTGTGGCAGGGTTTGATTACCTGAAGGATTTGCGTTTCCCACTGCCAACGTCGCCGCTTTTACAGACATCCGGCGCTCCTTCAACCGTGGTCTTTGGTGTGGGGGTAGCCAGCCGGTTATTCATTTCGCCCCGGTTCTTGTCAGGTCGTACCTGCCTTTACTGCAGCACTTCCCTGGCAACGGTGAGTCCCCGCACCTCGATAGCCCCCGCCGTTTTCAACGCCGTGGCGCAGGCATTGAGTGTAGCACCCGATGTGGAGACATCATCTATCAGTAATACCCGCTTGCCTCGCAAGTTCTCATTTTTGCAGACAAAAGCTCCTGTGACGAGGTGTTGTCGCTCAAGGACGCTGGTGGTGCGTGCTAGTGGGGTGGTGTGACGGGCGCGCTGCAGGGTGTTGGCAATCATCGGCAGCCCCAGGCGGAGGCCGAGATGAGATGCCAGCAAGTCCGACTGGTTGTAGCCTCGTTCCTTGAGTCTGCGCCGGTGCATTGGTACAGGCACTAGCACATCAACTGGAACTGGGTGGCGCTCAATGTACTGCGCCATGATGGAGGCCAGTGGATCTGACAGCACTCGGATGTTTTGGTATTTCAACTTGTGGATGGCTTCCCGTGCCAGCCCTTGGAATCTGAGCGGAGACCGTATGCTGTCGATGACCATAGCCCGCCTTGTACAGTCGCGGCAGACAGAGTCTGTTTGTACTGGCAGACCGCAGCATGGGCATAGAGGTCCATTCAGCACCGGCAGATATCCAAGGCAGGCGGGACAGATAATAGCCCCCTCCTTCCCGCATCCGATACAAAACTGAGGGAAGAAAAAGTCAATAGCGGCAAGCGCCAGTTGCTTGATACATGAAGGCACGGTGTTCCACGCACGTCAGCTATGACTGGGTCATGCTGTTCTGGCGCACACGGCTACTATTGGCGCCGTTCATTATCGGTTCGTTGATGTATATATCACCGTTTCTGATTTTGATGTTATAGCCGCATTCAGGACTCGTGCAAACCCAGGCTTTGTACTGAATAGGCGCGCCCTGTCCGCCAAAATCGGAAAGGGGAACCAAGTCGCCCGCGTGGCATTTCTGGCATTTGGGTATAGCGCATTGTTCCATGATAAACCACCTCCCAGCCGTGATTTTTGGCAAGTATACAATACGGGCGAAAGGTTGGCAATATTGTGTGTGAGTCCAGTACATACGGTTTGAACCGCCTGGGGCATTTTTAAATCAGGCGCGCAGGGAAGTTGAAAACAGGCGGGTGTATATCGGCACGGAGGGGGTAAGCCGGCTCTGCATCAGGCTGATGGAGGTGACGGAAAACGTCTGAGCGGTAAAAGTGGCTTTTCCGGCTGACGCTTCCAGGCGGCGTTTGTCATTGGGAATGGATTCGTTGTGTAGCCGTGCCAGCGTCAGGTGCGGCCGGAAGGCGCGCTTCTCTGAAATGAATCCGGCCTGCGACAACCTCGCTTCGAGGTGTTTTTGCAGTGCGGCGAGTTTGGTGATATCCCCGCCCAGTCCCGCCCACAGCACACGAGGCTGCAAAAAATTTGGGAAAGCGCCGATGCCTTTGAGCGTCAGATCAATAAATGAGAATTCGCCAGCAGTCAGTCTAATAGCATTTTTGACGCTGTCAATCCTTGACAAAACCACTTCATCCAAGAAGCTGATGGTCAGGTGGATGTTGTCAGGCGATACCCAACGGGCGGCGCGATTCGCCGAGGCCTTCTTGAGCTGCGCCTGCAGTTTTGCCAGTTCCTCCATGGCGGCAGTCGGCAATTCTGCGACGATGAAAAGGCGAGCTGTTTCCGGGGTGACCATTACAACCCGAACAACCCGGCGGCATTGCCACCGAGGATGGCAGCCTCCGCTGTCGTTTTAAGGGAAAGTCTCCTGATTTCGGCTAATGCCCTGGATTGTGGCATCAGCGGGTAGTCGCTGCCGAACAGAATTCTGTCCTCTCCCATTAGGTCGGCCACCTGGCGGTAAATGGTGGCGTCGTAAAGATAGGATGAAGCAGCGCTGTCGAACCATGTATTGGATAGAACCTTTTTGACCTCCGGCATCAGGCCGTAAAACGGCATGCCGCCGCCCCAGTGCGCCAGCAAAACACGGAGTTTCGGGTGGCGGGCGATGAACGGGTATAAAACTTCGGGAGTGATGACTTCTTTGCCGGGATAGGCGTGCCCTACCGGCTCGGAGGCGTGGAAAAGGCAAACCGAGCGATGTTCAGCCAGCGTTTTTACAATCGGTGTCCAGATATTGTCAAAGGCAATGTCAATGGTGGTGGGGTGCGGTCTCAGCTCCCCCAGTCCGCGCAGGCCACCCCTAAGGCAGCGCTCAAGTTCGTCGATAGAGTCCCTGCCATCTTCAGGCTTGATTACGGCCAGTCCGATAAGGCGTTCCGGATAGCGCGCAACAGATTCCATGATGTAATCGTTGGACTCACGGCATAATTCCGCATGAGACCATGCGAAGCCGCATGCTATGGACATGTCAATACTAGCATTGTCCATACTCTCAATGAGATCCTCCGCACTGACCATCCTGGCCGATGGGCTTTCGTAAAGTGTCGCAAACCCGGCATCGAGTTCGAGCCAGCGTCGTCGGTCGGCTATAATCTGCGGGGGAAAAATATGGGTGTGAGCGTCAATTATCACGCGCGGATTATAGCATAAAAAAACGAGAGGACGGATTCAAGTCCATCCTCTCGTGAGCCAGAACAAGCGATAGGCTACTTCTTGTCGGTTTTACCTTCGCTGGTGGATGCCGTGGTGCCCGTTCCTCTCTCTTCAGCGACCTGGCTGATCTTGACTACCAGCTGGTCGGGCAGTGCCATGACGGTGACGCCGTCGCCGATGATGAGATCGCGTACGGAAATCGCCTGGCCGACTTCGGCCAGCACGCTTAGGTCGACCTCGATCTGCGGAGGCAGATTGTCCGGCAGGCTTTCGACATCAAGCTCGTTGAGGATCTGCTCAATAATGTTGTTTTTTGTCTTCAGGGCGGGAGCGGTGCCTTTGAAGACGATGGGCAGGTTCACGCGAATCTTTTCGGATTTATTGACTTGGTACAGATCTACATGCACCAGCTCGCCAGTGATGACGTTGCGCTGAATCTCGCGAATGAAGACGTTGCGGGATTCCGTTTCGCCGGCTACCATGATTGATAGCAGGCGGGTAGTGCCCTTGCGGGCGATCATACTCCGAATCTCAGCGGTGTCGCACTGCAACGCCAGCGAATCAATGCCATTCCCGAAAAGATGGGCCGGTGTCTGTCCCTGGCGGCGCAGGAAGCGCGTCTTTTTTCCAAGAATCTCTCTCTTTTGTGCTTTCAAAGCTGCTTCAGCCATTTAAGCCTGCCTCCGATACTTGCTTATTGTCGGGGAATCAGATTAATCCCCAGTCATTGTATCCCTGTTTTATTACCGCCAGATATTCCGGTGACGGTTTGCCCTCGTCTTTTTGCCCCTTTTGCACTAACGTTACCGCTTCCAGCGCGGCACCGGTGTCGGGGAAGACCACAACCCTGGTGACGCTATATCCGTCACCCTCGTAGCGGGCGAGCTTTTCCATGTCCTGCTCAGACAATTCATATACGCCGCCCAGCACACGATCCCCGCGGGACTGCCGGATACTGGCCACGGCACCGTTCCAAGAACGTGACCAGCCCGCAAATACCAACTTGTAGTTGGGAAGTACGGCGCTGAAGCGCGCTCTAGCCTGCGGCGCCCGCTCCGCCATCTGCTTGCGGCTAAGGTTTGAAGCGAAGGCAAAATAATACACGCAGCAGGGTCCTTTCCCAAAGCTCATATGTTAGCGGATTTTGGCTTCGCCGTCAAAGCGCGTCCCGACCGGCGCCGCTTTAATTGTTTTTCTCCTGTTGATACAGACCTTCCGGCAGAGAGCGGCTTCTTCGCGAAAGGCGCAAGTAAAACGTCCCCCTCACTCTATGTGTTTCCGCAGAGTGAGGGGGATTCTCGTACTTCCTAGTCTAAGGTTTTCGAAACGGTGGATACCAGCAACGGGCGCTTGTCGGCGGCCTGGTAGTAGTCGATAAAGTCCTTTATCAGCTGGCTGTCGCCGACGAAGGCCCTCGCAAACTGGTACGAAATCGTCTGGTACAGCAGTTCGGCCTTGACGGTGTAGGGCCCGTTCCCGCTAAGACTCACCTGATAGGTTACCTGGTCGCTTCCGCCGACAAAGTTGGCATCGGTCAGGGCATCCCCGTGGACGGCGGCGTCAGGGACAACGTTGTTCTTGTCAAAACCGATGGGAAGCAGGCGGTTGTCTTTGAGATAGGACGCGCCTTTGAGGATGTTGTAAGCGATTTTACCGGTGGTGTCGGCCATGATGGCTTCGTAAATCTGCACCTGTTCCGGCGAGGTGATGATGTCGTAGTGTGGCTCAAAGGCGTTGTTGCTGGCATCGGCGTCATTGCCAGTGATGCTGCCGTCGGCGTTGGGTTTGCCGGATTCGAAAACTACTCTGCCGGTGCTGTCGGTAACGGTGAAGTGTATCCAGACGCGGCGGGAAGGGAATCCGGTGGGGAACTTGTGTCCGGTCTGATTGACTACGGAAAGTGTTACTGACAACAGGCCATTTTCGATAGAGCTGTCGATTATCGATATGTTACCGGCCCGCCCGCCAATTTGATCTTTTGCAAGCTGAGCAGTGGCAGCTAGCTGCTCGGCTGAGGCAGTCAGTCCCAGCTGCTCAACGTTTTCACTCATTATGTCAAGGATAATACTGTTGCCGCCGACTACAGAGTGCCTGGAGACAGAATTACGCGACTGGAGTGTGGAGGGCTCGTTTGCTATAGCGCCAGAGCCAGCGGGAAGCATATGGCAAGACTGGCAGGGAGCCTGCTGTGCCGGATTGGGATTGGAGCCAAAAGCGGAGGCCTTCCATTCAAGGTATGGAACCTGCTCCGGGAAAAGGCCGGTGATGTTGCCGGATGCATCTATTATGGGGGTATAAACGGTATGGCAGGGGGCGCATAACGCGGCTTCGCTCATATGAGCGCCCTGTACCGGAGTGAAGCCCACTGCCTGTTGCATGGTGTCGGTAAGCGGGTTGGCGTAAGGACCGTAGATTACGCGGTCGGGGGCGGATTTTGAGGTATCAATTTTGTATTCGCCGCCGAAGGTTTCAGCCGTGCCCAGTCCTGCGGCCTGTATCTGATGGCATAGCGTACACGAAGTGCCGTCCATGGCGGCCTTGTGGAGCGGATTTGAGGCATTCAGAAAGCCATTACCCATCATGTTGGTCGATGTGCCATCAACCTTTGCCTGGGTGAGCGCCATAGGCATGTGGCAGGTAGCGCAGGTCTCTTCAATGGCACCAGCCAGCTCCGGCAGGTTGGCGGCTTCCGAGGCGACTGTAGCCAGGAAATACGGGTCGCGGGCGGCGTTGGCCATGATGGTTGAGCGCCATTGGGTGTCCATGGAGATGTCGGCGCCGGCGGTGTTTTGGAGATTGGTATGGCAGGCGGCGCAATCACCGGAGCCGGCGAAAAGGCTGGTGGTGAATTGTACCAGAGAGTCTCCGCGGTCATCGGGCGTGCCGGTATTGCAGGAGCCGGCCAGTACCAGCATCAGTGCGGCTGATGCGTACAGGATAAACTTTAAAGAATGAACAGAGCGATTCATACTAAATACCCTCACTGTAACGTTTAGACGATATTCTCATGCTGTGCCGCATTGGAACACCAACTGTCATTCAGATAGTAAACGATATCTTCTGCAAATTCAAGGGGTTGTAATAGCAGTCGCTTATTTAGGATCCATGTCGAGCCGGCCGGAAAAGTTTTGAAAAATTTTCGTAAATTCGTAAATTTGACTCAAAACTATTGACAAGCGTGTCTCCAATGATCTATCCTAGCTACAAATTAGCCATAAGGAGGTGTTTCAATGTCTACTCAGGGTTATTGTGTAAAATGCCGCGAGAAGAAAGAGATCAAGAATCCCAAATCCATCGTCTTGAAGAATGGTCGTCCCGCCACCCAGGGCACTTGCCCCACCTGTGGTACCAAGGTCTTCAAGATCGGCAAGTAACCAGTATTAGACTTGTCTGTGAATAAAAGAGGCTCTGTACGCAGAGTCTCTTTTATTTTCCGCATTGTAACCGATGTGTCCGGTCTGTTCTGTTACCGATGTCCCTGGTTTGTACTCGGTCGTGCAGCTCTCCCCCTGCGGGAGAGATTGAGAGAGGGGTACAAACCTGACGATACCGCTGGACGCTGGATTCTTCATCGTGTCATTGCGGGCTTGTTTCTCCATCCAAAGGTTTCATACTCACCCTGCCCTCTCCCATCGAAGGAGAGGTGCGCCATCTCCCGCCGCAAGTTTGTGCAGCTCTCCACTTGCGGGAGAGATTGAGAGAGGGGTACAAACCTGACGATACCGCTGGATTCCGGTTCGCACAGGTAGTTTGTACCAGCTATGATACGCAACTCTTCGCTTATACCACGGTAAGTTGACAAGTAAACTTTATACGGCTAGAATAAGCGCTAAGGTTTACATGTAAACTTAATCTGTGAAGGTGAGCCATGAGAGAAAAAACGGACAAAATTGCGGGAACATTTGACGAAGAAATCATCAGAGTAAAAAACCTGACTAAGGATTACGGGCAGAACCGTGGCGTTTTTGACATCAGCTTCAACGTTAAAAAAGGCGAGATTTTTGGCTTTCTGGGACCGAACGGCGCGGGTAAGACCACTACCATCCGGCACTTGCTGGGGTTCAGCAGGCCTCAGAGCGGCGCAACGGAAATTCTGGGATTAGACTGCTGGAAACATCCGGAAAAGGTGCAAGAACGCCTCGGCTACCTTGCCGGTGAAATCGCCTTTCCCGACAACATGACCGGTTGGCAGTTTATCAAACAGATTGCGGAGAGACGCGGCATGAGTGATTTGAAACCCGCGCAGGATCTGTGCGAATACTTTCAACTCAAACCGCACGGCGAACTTAAACGGATGAGCAAGGGTATGAAACAGAAAACCGCGCTGGTAATCGCCTTCATGCACGACGCCGACACGATTATTCTGGACGAGCCGACCAGCGGGCTGGATCCCCTGATGCAAGACAGATTCTGCCAGCTTGTCGCGCGCGAAAAAACAAAAGGCAAAACGATTTTGATGAGCAGCCACATGTTCGACGAAGTCGAAAAAACCTGCGACCGCGTCGCAATCATCAAACAGGGTAAAATCATCGCGCAAATCGGAATGAACGAAATCAAACACAACAAAGACAAGGAATATGAAATCCGCTTTAAAACAAAAGAGCAGGCGGAAAGCTTCGCAAAACTCAAATTCAGAATCACCGGGGAAAAGTTTGAAAAAAACCGCGTCAACGTTCTCATAAACAACGCCGAGTGGGACGTGGTAATCGCCGAAATTCACAAACGCAATGTCGAATACATGAGCGAGATCAAGTTCACACTGGAAAAATACTTCATGAACTATTACAAAGAGGATGATAAAAATGAAGCTGCTGTCTAAATCCGAGCTTAAACAAAGTTTCCGCAACAACCGGGGGTTGTGGATGATAATGACCGGCGTCGTGTGCTTTTTCGTGGTGGTGATGACCGCTGTGATGCCGGGGATGATAGACAGCGGCGGCGCAGCTGGCCAAGGCAGGCCGGGTGGCATGGGCAACGTCACCATGCTCGAGATGTACCGCAACATGATTTTCGGCATGATGGGAATTATTCTGATGCTGATTTACGCAATCGCCACCGGCAACAAGCTGGTTGTGAACGAAGTCGACCGCGGCACGATGAGCTTCACGCTCAATACGCCGGTTACGCGCCGGCAGGTCATTTTTTCAAAGGCTCTGTTTTATATCGTGTCGCTTGTCACGATGTGCGTGACGATCGGTTTGGTGGCATCCGGGATGAGCGCGCTCATGGGCGTAGGCCTGGATTACGGCAAATTCTGGCTGCTGATTTCAGGATTTACGCTGTACGGCCTCGCGGTCAGCGGGATCTGCTTTGCTGCAAGTTGCTGGTTTGATAAAAGCGGGCAGGCGCTCATGATTGGCGCCGGACTGCCAGTTGCCTTTTTCGTGCTGAACTCGCTTTCCTCGCTCGACGGCCTGGGCTTTTTGAAGTACTTCTCATTAAACACCCTCTTCGACACCGCCGCGGTTGTAAGCGGCGGAAGCTTCGCCGGCGCCTTTATCGCGATGTTTGCGATTGCCATGGCACTCTATATTGCTGGGATAAACAAATTTCTCAAAAAGGATTTGCCGTTATGAAAAGCACAGCGAAAACCCTGCCTCCGTCTCCAGATGAAATTATCATGCAGCTTAAAAAGACGATTCGACTCGCCGAGCGTATTCAGCTGCGTCTTCAAAATGAGGAAATTACGCCGGCGCAGACGCGCGTGCTCTTCCCGATAATCCGCGACGACTGCGGCTACACGATTCAAGAATTAAGCACGATGGGCGGCATTACAAAAGGCTTGGTTTCGCGCGTAATCGCCGATCTCGAAGGCAAAGGCTTCGTCGAACGCGACGGAAAAAACAAAGGCCAGACACGCGGCATAAAAATCATTTTAAGCCCAAAAGGCCTCGACTTTGCCAAAAAGAAGAAGGCGCAAATGCATGAAACAGAAAAACGCCTTGATGGCAAAATTACCCGTGACGACATGGCAACTTTTTACCGCGTACTCGAAGTGCTCTCAAATCAGCCTGTGTAGGATTATGAGTTGATGAGTTTTGGGGCCGGAACGACATGAGGAGAGGGGAGGAAGCTAACTGCCAATAGTTGATCTCTGAATGTTTCCAACTCGGCGGTTTGACATTCTTTGCCGCTCCGTCTATATTGGCATTGCGCGGCGCTGGTGCCCGCATTAAGGGAGCGCGAGATGAAAGCCTACGGTGAGCCGGTTGTCGTCGATAAGCTTCCCCGGCTGAATGAGTATGGAGCAGACGATCTCTTCATCTGTTGCTCCAGTTTTGAAGACCGGAGTGTTTCCGGCGCGCTGTGTTTTGCCTCTGGATTCCGCGTACGCTACAGTATCGTGTTCGTCATTGAAGACCCCTTTTACGGCAAGGAAGTCGATGCCAACCTTTCCAAACTCCAGGCGCACCTGACCCGTCATACTGCCGAGGGCGTGTATATCATCCGTTGTCAGCGCGACAACCCGGCGGAGGCCATCAACCAGCTTAAAAATATCTGGACCAGGTGCAAACCCAAGGATGCCGACGAGCCGTTTATTACCATAGACATCAGCGGCTTCACCAAGATTTACCTGCTACAGCTGCTGTATTTTATCGTTGCCGAACAGAACATGGGCATCCCGCGCATTATTCATACTACCCAGTCCTATACTACGACTAAACTCACCCGCGGCGTGGAGCAGATAACCACGGTGTCAAATTTCTTTGGTACGATTTCTATGGAAAAACAGACGCTGTTGGTGCTGCTGCTGGGGTTCGAGCCGGACCGCTCGCTGTCGGTGTGGAAGCACTTCAACCCGGCGCGTACCATCGCGCTCATCAGCAATCCTCCCCGCGACGGGCAGATGGACTATCTGGAGTATGCCAGGAAGAACAATGCCCTTCTGCTCCAGCAGGAGGGCGTAGAGGTGCGTGACGTGCCTCCGGATGATCCCTACGGCGTAAGGAATGCGCTGGAAAGTATTTATCATGAAGTCCGCGATACCTTCAACGTGGTTATCGGACCGTTCGGCACCAAGCCGCAAACGGTGGGGGTGTTCCTGTTCTGCCTGGAGCATCCCAAGGTGCAGGTTGTCTATTCCTATCCCACCAGTTATACCAGCTCTTACCTGCAGCGCCAACCGGGAGTGACGCTACAGTTGCCGATGTCGCCCGCCGTAGGTGTGGACATCCGCCGCCTTGCCGCCAGGCGCGCCGTGGAAGAAGAGTAGGTTTTTGTCAACTCTTTTGTCTAGACATTGTCTGTGTGACTGAGTTATAACTGAGCTGATGGTCTTTTGTCCATTGACAATCCCTGTCAAAGATTGTACACTGTCCGCATTATGACGGAACCGACAACTTACAGCGTCAATGAAGCAGCCCAGAAGCTCAATGTCTGCACGCGCACTATCAGGCGCCATATCAAATCCGGCAAGCTGAAGGCCGAACTGGTCAAAGGCAGTTTCGGCGATGAGTACCGTATATTGTCACTGCCTTCACAGCTGGACGGCGTTGCTGAAAGTGAAAAAGAACGCGCGCTGGATAGGACGGCCGTTGACAAAGCGACTTCTCTGCATGTCGCCGAAAGCATGGACATTATTCGGGAGTTGCAGGAGAAAAATCTGGCGCTGGCGGCACAGCTCGGCGCCGCCGCCGAGCGCATTCGCGCCTTAGAAGGGCAGGTGAAGCTGCTGGAAGCCCCAAAAGAGGCTGGGGCGGCTCATCTGCCATGGTGGAGGCGCCTCTTCGCAAAAAAATAGCCGCATTTTGTGTTGTGCGGCTTCAGGTTGTCTGTTGGTGCCGGGGGAGGGGGTCGAACCCACAAGGATTTCTCCGGAGGATTTTAAGTCCTCTGCGTCTGCCTATTCCGCCACCCCGGCATAGAATGTATTTTACTGTTTAATCAACATGCCTTCAACTTTGGAGTCTCCGCTATACCACTAAGAGACATCCGATAAGTTGTCTTTTCGTGGTTGGCAGAGTCTGGTTTGAGTTTATACACCATGCGAGGTTGTACTTGATTGTACTGTCTGAGTCTGGATAACACACTTATCGTTATATTTATGAACTGACACTTGATTAACAAGTTTGCATACGGTTGCCCGATCAAGAATCCATGAGCGACGCCCGACTTTTACGAGCAAGGGCGACAAGGCGTGCTCCTAAGCTATTTATCTTTTTCAATCACGCCCCATATTCCAAGCAGAAATCCTGCAACTCCAATGATGATGAATGCTACAAAAACTGGCATTAGTCCGTACCAAGACAACGCTTGCGAAAAAGACGCAAGCCCAGTATTCATTGCCAATACACCGAATGATAATATTGCTGCTGCTGCGCCTAGCGTGCCTGACACCATTAGCATCCCGCCAAAAATCATTTTTTCATTTTGATCACCTCATCTTTGTAGGCGTATACAACCGCAATAAGCTCCATGAAACAGCGTTCACGACTTTCTTTTCCAGTATACTACCTCAAAGTGTATGAGTTCAATATCTTGTATGATCCAATATCTGTTTGAACTTATACACTGGCTTAAATTGCCGCTATGCTCTCCGGATGTGTTGATGTGAGAGATGATTTTACTCAACGATGACAGTCTTTGATGTTGCGCGGGTATTGACGGGATGAAGCGCAGAAAAAACGGAACGAAGTCAGCCGCGGCGCGAAACTAAAAGGCGACGAGCGGATTCGAACCGCTGATGGGGGTTTTGCAGACCCCTGCCTTGCCACTTGGCGACGTCGCCATATCAGGCGGGTTAAAAAAAGTGGAGCGGAAGACGAGACTCGAACTCGCGACCTTCTCCTTGGCAAGGAGACGTTCTACCACTGAACTACTTCCGCCTGTTATAGAACCTATTGGTGCCGAGAGAGAGATTTGAACTCTCACGAACGATAAAGTTCACTAGCCCCTCAAGCTAGCGTGTCTGCCATTCCACCATCTCGGCGCTGGCAGGAGTGGAAGGACTCGAACCCTCGACCGGCGGTTTTGGAGACCGCTGCTCTACCAACTGAGCTACACTCCTAGCTCAATCCATGATAGCATAAATTGTTAAAAGGGACAGCCATCCCAATCCACGACAAGGGATATTCTATCGGCTGATGCGCTTCATGTCAAGAGTAAATACGGTGCGGGGGAGACTGCTTCGCCGCGCAGGTTTCATGGCGTTGTTTTTGCTGCCGCTGCTAGGGGCAGAACGAATACGGTGGGCGCCTGGTGCTTTCCATACCGGGACGAATTGACACTTCCCATGCGGTGAATCTAGAATAATTGATTGAAAGAAGGTGTATATTTGTATCAGAAAAGTGTGCTTCCCAACGGTCTGCGCGTTATTTCGGAAACCATGCCGCAAACCCGCTCGGTGTCCATCTGTATCCTGCTGGGAGTGGGTTCACGCTACGAAGGCAGCCGGATTGCCGGTATTTCGCACTTTATCGAACACATGCTGTTTCGTGGCACGTCCACCCGTCCTACATCCTGCGATATCTCTGAAGCCATTGAGGGTGTCGGCGGCATTCTGAACGGCGCCACCGATCGGGAGAGCACGGTTTATTGGTGTAAAATCGCCCGGCCGCATTTTGAATTGGCGCTGGACGTGCTGTGCGATATGCTGCTCAATTCCAAATTTGATACGGACGACGTGGAAAAAGAACGCACGGTCATCATCGAAGAAATCAACATGTGCTACGACACCCCCTCTACCAAGGTTGGGCTGATTGCCGAGCAGCTGTTGTGGCCCGGCTCGCCGCTGGGGCGCGATATTGCCGGCACCCGAAAGAGCGTTTCCGGTATTTCGCGCGGCGACCTGCTGGACTTTGTCGCCGGACATTATCTGCCGGCTAACACCGTTGTTTCCATCGCGGGCAATATCAAACACACCGATGCCGTGAAGGCGGTAGGGAAATATCTGGGAGGCTGGACAGGGAATGGACAGCGTCCGGGTTTCAAGGCCTACAAAGCAAAGCCGGCGAAAAGGGTGAAAATCGAGAAGCGCGACATCGAACAGACGCACCTTTGTCTGGGGCTTCCCGGGTTGTCCAATTCCGACCCGCGGCGGTTCACTCTGGACATGATTAACGTTATACTGGGCGAGGGTATGTCCAGCCGTTTGTTCGCGGAGGTTCGTGACAAACTGGGGCTGGCCTATAGCATACAGAGCTATGTGGACCACCTGGCTGATACTGGTTCGCTGGTGGTCTATGCCGGGGTGGACACCGCCAAGTCGGAACTGGCGCTGGAAGCCATTATTCATCAGCTGATGCGTTTTAAAACCGAAAAACTTGCTGCGGCGGAACTGTCCAAGGCCAAGGAGATGATTAAGGGGCATCTGATGCTCAGGCTCGAGGACAGCCGCAATGTGGCGGCCTGGCAAGGTAGCCAGGAGATTAACCGCGGCGAAATTCTCACTGTTGACGAAGTTATCGCGCAGGTGGATGCCGTGACTGCCGCTGACATCAGGAAGCTGGCGGCGGAATTGATAGCTCCGGATAACATGCGGCTGGCGGTGGTGGGGCCGAAACAGGACGGGGACAAGCTGAGAAAACTGGTGGCAGACTGAGAGTTGGCGCTGATTATGTAAAGATAAAGGGGCAAGCTGTTAGCGGGAAATTTGTTCTATTAGGTGTTCACGGAGCGCTATTGGCGTCTGCGCAGCGTGTTACCTCTTAACCTTCCGACTGTAAGGCGTAGACGATGCCCGACGTTATGATCCTGTCGTCCTCGGTAAAAAGAATGTGCATGTGAATAACTCGGTCTAAAATTCACGTTTTTTATAGAACGACACCGACAGACGGTATGAAACGAACACGAAGAATATCAGCATTGCAGCCGCGATAGGAATCGCCAGTCCGCTCTCAAATATCGCCGTGAGGAAACCATCCAGCCGTAAACTATGTCTCCCAGCGATAATATAACGAAATACCCCGCCATGATAGCGGCGAATGGAACAATAGACAAAAATTTTGCCTTAGCTTGATCGTGGTCGTCTTGCCCGCACCGTTAGTCCCGATGAAACCCATGATGTATCCGCTTGGCACATCAAAGCTTACGTCGTTCAATGTGAATGTGGGATAGCTTTTGCGCAGTCTGCGTACCTCTAAGATATTATTCATATTCCGTCTCCCATAACAGATTTAATCTTTTGAAATATCTTCTGTTTTCGCAGCTGCGATCACGGCGCTCAACCCGTTATCCGCTTTATGCAATGCATTCTCCCTTGCCAGCTCTGAATTGTGCGGAAGGACAAAACAGCCTTTGCCATGCACATTCGCAATGAAGCCCTCTTGTTCAAGGTCACTGTAAGCCCGCGTTGTCGTGATAACGCTGATTTTCAAATCCCGCGCAAGCTGTCGGATAGATGGTAATACGGCGTCTTCTTTCATTCCCCTGAGAAGATTGATGCCTTGACTTGCTCCTTTATCTGTTTGTATATAGGGACACCGGAGCGGTTTGATACGATAATCTTCATCGTGCGCCTCTTTCCGCAATAACACTATATACAGTATGTGCGATAGAATCGGTATTGTCAGGGGTGGAGATAAAAACATTTTTGCATCTAAGAAAGAACCGCACAAAAAATTCGCTGACTTGCCGATTTCCCCAGCTATCCACGGATTTCATTTTTCAAAAACATGGTTAATATCCGAATGGTCATTGACAAGCCGAATTTTAACAATCAGCCATTGATGAAAAAATACTCAAGAAGAAAACGCTTGTCTATCACAAAGTGAAAAGTATAATCAGGAATATTCGCAGATAATTTAATAGTGAAAGATAATCATATTGCTATTCTGATATAAAGAGAAGCCCTCGACAGATGTCGAGGGCTTCTTGTTTTGTCCAGTGATTGTCCAGAGCTGGGCTCTAGTACATATCCCCCATGCCGCCCATGCCGCCGGCACCGGCGGAAGGAGCCTTCTCCTTCTCCGGAATGTCGGCCACCAGCGACTCGGTTATCAGCACCATGCCAGCGATGGAGGCGGCGTTTACCAGCGCCGAGCGCACCACCTTAGTGGGATCGATGATGCCGCTCTCAACCATGTTGACGAACTCGCCGGTTTCGGCGTTGTAGCCGACGCCTTTGGCGCTCTTCTTGACGTTGTCTACGATAACGGCGCCGTCCTTGCCGGCGTTGATGGCAATCCAGCGAATCGGCTCTTCCACAGCCTTGCGGATTATGTTAACTCCGGTGGCCTCATCGCCAACGGCATTCAGCTTGTCCAGTACTGGCAGTGCGTTAATCAGGCCGATGCCGCCGCCGGGCAGGATGCCTTCCTCCACCGCGGCACGGGTGGCGGACAGAGCGTCCTCAACACGGTGCTTCTTCTCTTTCATCTCGGTCTCGGTAGCCGCACCGACTTTGATGACGGCCACGCCGCCGGCCAGACGAGCCATGCGCTCTTGGAGTTTTTCGCGGTCAAAGTCGCTGTCGGTCTCTTCAATCTGAGCCTTGAGCTGCTTGATGCGATCCTGGATGTCATCTGCCGAACCTTTGCCCTCAATGACGGTGGTCTTGTCCTTGTTGACCTCGACGCGGCGGGCGCGGCCCAGATCCTCAACGGTGATGGAATCCAGTTTGCGGCCGACATCTTCCGAAATGACCTTGCCACCGGTGAGGATGGCGATGTCCTCCAGCATAGCCTTGCGGCGATCGCCGAAGCCGGGGGCCTTGACAGCTATGACATTCAGTGTACCCTTGAGCTTGTTGACCACTAGAGTGGCCAAGGCTTCGCCGTCGACATCGTCGGCGATAATCATCAGGTTTTTGGTCACCTGCAATATGCGCTCCAGCGAGGGCAGAATATCCTGAATGGAGGAAATTTTCTTATCGGTGATCAGCAGATAGGCGTCGTCCATGTTGGCTTCCATGCGGGCGGCGTCGGTGACAAAGTAGGCCGACACATAGCCGCGGTCAAACTGCATGCCCTCGACATACTCGGTCTCAAACTTGGTGCCTTTGGACTCCTCAATGGTAATAACGCCGTCTTTGCCCACCCTGTCTACGACATCGGCAATCAGGTTGCCGATCTCAGCGTCCTTGGCGGTGATGGTGGCCACCTGTACGATCTGTGCTTTACCATTGACAGGAGTGGACGCGAGTTTAAGCTCTTCCACTACAGCGGCGGTAGCCTTCTCAATGCCGTGCTTGAGCGCTATCGGCTCAGCGCCGGCGGCGATATTTTTGAAACCCTCGCTGATGATGGCCCAAGCCAGCACGGTGGAAGTGGTAGTACCGTCTCCCGCGGCGTCATTGGTCTTGGAAGAGGCTTCCTTTACCAGTTGCACGCCCATGTTTTCGAAAGGATCGGGCAACTCAATGTCTTTGGCGATGGTCACGCCGTCATCAACGATGGAAGGTGCGCCCCATTTCTTGTCCAGGGCTACGGGGTGTCCCTTGGGGCCGAGGGTGACGCGCACGGCGGATGCCAGTGTGTCAACGCCTTTTTTGAGCGCGCGGCGCGCCTCTTCGCCGAAAATAATCTGTTTCGCCATTTTTCTACTCTCCTTACTTAACGGCCTTCTTGGCCAGGATGTCGCTTTCGCGCAGGATAATCAGATCTTCACCTTCGAGCTTGATTTCCGTGCCGCCGTACTTGGCGTAAATCACGATGTCGCCCACCGCGACTTCCAGAGGGATGCGTCCGCCCTTGTCATCGCGCTTGCCGTCGCCTACCGCCAGTACCTCGCCTTCCTGTGGTTTCTCCTTGACGGTGTCGGGCAGCACGATGCCGCCTTTGGTCACTTCCTCCCGCGCCAGGGGTTTGACCAGGATGCGTTCTCCCAGTGGTTGGATTGCAGATGCCATGCCTGTACCTCCTTGTCCTTTCGCTGATGTAGTCTTGAATATTTTAGCAATCTCTGGGGGAGACTGCTAACAGATATAATATCCGAAGTTGACTATTCCCGCAAGTCATTAATACTAAGCGGATGGCAATGAAACAGGCTCAGACAAAGAACAACGGCAAAAACGCGCAAAATCTCTTTCAATATGCTGAAATCCTGCTAAAATAATCTTAATCCCGGTATTACATCCATGTCAGGACAGCTGAAGCGTCCGGCAATGGCGTGAAAATAGCCGCAGGCGGCGGTCATAGCGGCGTTGTCGGTACACAGCGATGGCTCCGGAATAAGTACCGGAACCGGCGATTGTTGTCTTAACTGCTCCCGCAACAGGCGGTTGGCGGCTACTCCGCCGGAGAGCAGGATTTGTCTTGCTCCGCATTCAACTGCGGCATCAATTGTCTTGTCCACCAGTACGCTTACCACCGCCTGACGGAAGCTGGCGGCGGCATCGTTGACATTGTCAATTTTGCCCTCTTCAACCATGCGGTAGACGGCGGTCTTGACGCCGCTGAAGCTGAAATTATGTGTGCCGGGCAGCAACGCGCGCGGCAGGTTGATGACTGGTTCGCCGGATAACGCCGCCCTGTCGATAGCCGGCCCGCCAGGGTAGCCCAATCCCAGGATACGGGAAGCCTTGTCAAAGGCTTCGCCAGCGGCGTCGTCGAGCGTTCTTCCAAGCAGGGTGTAATCGCCGTGGCCGCGCATCAGCACCAGGTCGGTGTGTCCACCTGAAACTATCAGGCATAGCAGTGGAAATACCGGCTCTGCTTCTCCCAGCCAGTTGGCGTAGATGTGTGCTTCAAGATGGTTCACCGCTATCAGCCTGATGCCGCGCGCCATGGCGACCGCCTTGGCGGCGCTCACCCCTACAAGCAGCGAGCCGGCCAGCCCCGGCCCGTTAGTGACGGCAACGGCATCAATGTCCTTCCAGTCTGTCAAGGCTTTGGTCATGGCTTGCCGGATTACTGGTACGATGGCGAGCAAATGCTGCCGCGAGGCCACCTCCGGCACCACGCCGCCGTAGCGGGCATGAATCTCCACTTGTGACGCTACTTCGCTTGAAAGGATGCGGCGGCCGTTCTCAACCACGGCGGCGGCTGTTTCATCGCAGGAGCTTTCGATGCCCAGTATCTTCATGACCGCAAAATTATAACACAGCAGCCGGCTTTCAGCTTCAGCGGTAAGACATCCTCGTCCAACACCCCTTGTTGAGGGAAAGAAATCGTGATCCTGCCATTTTTCATCTTCACAGGGCGGACGGGACTCTATAATGTGCAGGAAGCGGGAAGGAATTGTCGGCAGGTGGTTGTTTGACCGTAAACCGCCCGCGTGCTAGCATGTTGCGGTATGTCCATAGCACGAAAAATCGCGGCTGTAATTCTGTTGCTGGTCATAATGGCGGCGGTCATCGCTTTTATGATTATCCGCATTGGAGATATCATCGGCTGGGACAAGGCGCTTGATTCATGGCCGATGGTCGTGCTGCTGGCGGTACTGGTGCTACTGGTGTGCTGGCTGATTGTTCTCGTCATCCGCAGCCGCATGAACAGATAACATAATATCAATCATTCTGCTGCACTGTCGTCTTGAAAACAGTGTTGAGTTCCGGATTCGGCCTGTTTTTTCGTATTCCGGCTTTGACACCCCCCGTAGCCGATGTTATCATGAGGTGAAATCACGGTTTATTCCTTACTCTGTCCACATAGGAGAGGTACGTTATGTTCGCCGCTCAGGCCATATACTTGGTTATCCTAGTGGTGAGCCTGGTGTTGTATGCCTTCTTCAACAGCGCCGAAACTGCTTACGTTTCGCTCGAAAAATACCGCCTGCAGAACATGCTGGACAACAAAGTGCGTGGGGCGCAGGGCGTTGCCAAGCTACTGGAAAAACCGGAGCGCCTGCTTTCCACCATATTGACCGGTCAGAGTCTGACTTCTGTGGTAGCCACCACTCTTGGTGCGATGATGGCGGTGTCCTTCTGGGGCGAGCAGCAGGGTTTGGTGTACGCCACTCTGATCATGACATTCCTGTTGCTGGTATTTGGCGAGGCCACCCCAAAGACTTTTGCTGTGCGCCATCGTGCGCGTCTGGCGGTGCTGTTTGCCGGGCCTACGCTGTTCGTGACCTGGCTGCTGCGTCCGGTGGTGGTCGTGCTGGGCTGGATTTCCAATGCTTTCAGCCGTATGGTGGGTGGCAAGACAGAGCATACCTCGCTGGTGCGTCCCGAGGACATTGAGAGCATGATAACCGTAGGTCATAACGAAGGCACGGTGGAGCAGAACGAAGCCAAGCTTTTGCACAACGTTTTTGATTTCGGTGACCGCGCCGTGCGTGAAATTCTGGTGCCGCGTCCTGAGGTGGTGAGCGTGCCTAGGGGTACGACTGTCACCCAGTTCCTTGCTATCTATGCCGAAACGCCCAAGTCACGCTATCCCGTCTACGAAGATAACATGGACAATATTGTGGGAATCTTGGCTATCAAGGATGTTCTTATGGCGCTTTCGCGCGACAACCTGTCGCAGGCAAGTTCCGTTGATGACCTGGTGCGCCCGGCCTATTTTGCTCCCGAGAGCAAGCGCATCGCGGACCTATTCCAGGAGATGCGTGACAGGAATTATCACATGGCGGTCGTAGTAGACGAGTACGGCGGCACCGCCGGGGTAGTTTCACTGAGCCGGCTGATGGAGGAAATATTCGGTCCGGTGGGTGACGAACTGTCTGTGGCTGAAAAGGAGTATGCACCTATAAATGAGCATACCTTCCAGGTGGATGGTGGCATGCGTGTTGATCAAGCCAACTCCGAAATGGGGCTGAAACTGCCAGAGGGTGACTACGAAACGGTGGCTGGTTTTGTGCTGCAAGTGCTGGGTCGCATCCCCAGAGAGGGGCAGTATATCCGCCACCGCGACCTCAAGATTACCGTTACCCGTATGAAGGGACTGAAAATCGAGGAAGTGCTCATACTGCGTGAGAAGAGAGATGAACAGGCTAAGGATCCGCTTTAAGCGCGGCGCGGAGCTGAAATTCGTCTCGCATCTCGATCTGATACGAGTATGGCATCGGGCTTTGCGCCGCGCTGGCGTGAAGCTGGCCTTTTCTGAGGGTTTCAATCCCCATCCGAAGCTGTCGCTGGCGGCTCCGCTGGCGCTGGGTGTGACCGGCGAAGCCGAACTGATGGATGTCTATACTGTCAATCCGATGGCTGGTGTGGCTTTCAGCCAAGCGGTTTCGCCTGAACTCCCCCGTGGGTTGGAAATTGTCCAGACGTTGGCCATACCGCTGGAAGTACCGTCGCTACAGGCGCAGGTGCGCTTCGCCGAGTACGCGGTGACGGTGGCCTCTCCCGGCGGCGAAATGCTTCAGTCCAGCCTTGACAGGATGCTGGCGGTGCAAAGCCTGCCGTGGCAGCATCAGCGCGATACCGGTGTCAAGCGCTATGATTTGCGCCGGCTTGTCGATGGGCTATGGGTTATTCGCGCGGACGGCGGGGAGGCGGTCATTGGCATGAAGCTGTGTTGCGACAGCACCGGTGCCGGGCGTCCGGAACAGGTGACGCGGGCGCTGGGGCTTACTGAACCGTTGTCCATACGGCGCACCCGGTTGATCCTGCAGGCGGGGTAGACTCTTCGTTGCCTGCCCGCCACTTCTGCGGATTCCGTTTGTCAACTTTCGGGTACTGCCGTTGCGGCTGAATTTCTGGTATACAGGAAACATCAGCCGCATAGCCAATGCTCAGGTTATACTAACGGAACTTTCACTGACAATTCCGCCCTCCTGCTATAATTGAGCCATGCCAATGCCTGTGGATTTACAGCCGTGCGTGCGCCGATTCCTGCGGGATCAGCGGCTTGCCGGCGCTAAGCTGGTGGTCGCTGTTTCCGGCGGGCCGGATTCGGTGTGTTTGTTGCATCTTCTGAACAGCCTCAGAGAGGAGTTTTCGTTGTCGCTGTGCGTGGCGCATTTTGATCATGGCCTGCGAGGGGTGGCGTCCACTACTGACGCGCGGTACGTTGCCAAACTGGCGGTGCGGATGGGACTGCCTTTCGTGTCGGGGAAGGCTGATGTCAAAGCCCTGCAAAAACGCCGCAAGCTGACGCTGGAAGCAGCGGCGCGCGAGGCGCGCTATACATTTCTGGCAGAAGTAGCTGGGGAGGCGGGAGCTTCGCTGGTTGTCACCGGACATACCCGCAGTGACCATGTGGAGACCATTCTGATGCATATCCTGCGCGGCAGTGGTCTGCGTGGTCTGGTGGGGCTGAGGTCGGTGACGGATTTGGTTTTCGGGGGAAAAGATATACGTATTGCGCGCCCGATGCTTGACATAACACATAAAGAAACACGGGACTATTGTCGCGCTCATCGCTTGGGTGTGCGGCAGGACGCCTCCAATCTGGATACCGCGATGCTACGTAACAGGGTGCGTCTGGAGTTGATGCCGCTGCTGGAGAGTTGTACCCCAGGTTTCAGCGATAGCCTGCGGCGACTGTCTGAGGCCGCCGTCGTGGAGCTGGATTATTTCGACGAAGCGGCGGCGGCGTTGTGGCGCGTGGCTGGTAGCGTGGAAAACGGTGTGGTCTCCCTGGACAGGAAAGCCATGTCAAGTGTTCATCCCGTCCTCAAGCGCCACCTGTTACGAACATGCTTCGAAAAACTGCCGGGCGGTCTTGTCGATATTGAGTACGTCCACATCGAAGACATGCTGGACATTCTGGGCGGTCCGGCCGGGCGCAGCATTGACCTGCCGCGCGGGCTGGTTTTCGCCTCGGACCATACTACCTGCTGGTTGGGAGCCGCCGGGGCGCCGAATGATTCGTATCTGCCGCTTTCAGGAGAGTATCCGCTGGCGGTGCCTGGGGTGACGCTGATTCCGGGCTGGCGGGTGGAAACGGTGCTGGTAAAGTCGCGGGACGAAAATGGTGGCAATCCGTGGGTGGCTTTCATGGATCTTTACAGGACTGGCGCGGCGCTTATGGTCAGGTCGTGGAGGAGAGGGGATCGCTTTCAGCCGTTGGGGCTGGGCGGCAGCAAGAAACTGGCACAGTTTATGAATGACGCCCGTATTCCGCGGGTGTGGAGAAAGAACATACCGGTGGTTGTGGCCGGGGCAGACATCGCATGGCTGGCTGGATATCGCTTGGACGAGCGTTTCAAGGTGACGAGGCAGACGCGGCGTGTGCTGAGGTTGGAGTTTGCTCCAATCAGTCGGTGACCCACACCGAGCCGGCGCGGCACTGGGGGTTGCGGCAGGTCATTTTTTTTCTGCCACCGCATACAGGACAAATCATGTTGCCTCGTTCAGGCGCGATTCCGGTGCCGCTGCATTTGTCGCAGGTTATGGATTGCGCGCCACCGCACATGGAACATTTCACCCAGCGGCCGTCGCGAAATTTTCCCATGCCCTCAATCTTGCGGCGGTTATATTCGTTGACTACCTCGTCGAAACTCTTTTCCTGCATTGAAGTGCCTCCTGGTCTGGTATTATTCTAGAGCATTGATATGGCGTTGACAAATGCTTTTTATCGGCCGGGTTCGTGCCGCTTTACGGCATGCCATGGTGGTTTTTGGGTTCCGCCACAAGCTGATAAAGTGACTGTGGCGGTGGCAGAGCGGCGGTCAAGAGTTCCGACGAGCCGATATTTTGGAGGCGCTGTCAATGGTGTCCATGTACGCAATAAAAAGCCCCCTCGTTATGGTTTTGAGGGGGCTTTTTGTCAGGTCGCGCTGTATTAGTGCAGGAAGTGGCGGATGCCGGTGAAGACCATGGCGATGTTGTGTTCGTCGGCAGCCTTGATGGAGTCCTCGTCCCTGATGGAGCCTCCGGGTTGGATAATGGCGCTGATTCCGCCCTCGGCTGCCTGTTCCACGCTGTCGGAAAAGGGGAACATGGCGTCTGATGCCATGATGGAGCCTTTTGCCTTGTCGCCGGCTTTGTTCTTGGCAAGGAAGACGCTCACCACGCGGTTAGGCTGACCGCAGCCCATCCCCAGCAGTGTCTTGTCCTTCACCAGTACGATGGCATTGCTTTTGATATGCTTGACGGCGCGCCATGCGAATTTCAGGTCATCAATTTCAGCGGGGGTTGGGGCGCGTTTTGTGACCGTCTGGAGCTTCAGCACATTCTCGTCAAGCGTGTCCGCATCCTGCACCAGCATGCCGCCACGAACCCTGCGGTAGTCAAGGTATTCACGCGCCCCGGTCACGCAGTCGCTGTCCACCAGCAGGATGCGCAGATTTTTCTTTTTCTTGAGTTCCTCCAGAGCATCCTCGTCGAAGCCGGGGGCAATGGCGATTTCGTAGAAGGTGGCAGACATCTCCTGCGCCATTTTGAGGGTTATGCTGCGGTTGCAGGCCACGATGCCGCCGAAGGCAGAGACCGGGTCGCCGGCAAAGGCTCGGCGGTAAGCCTCGTCTACGTCGTCATGGCTGGCCAGTCCACAGGGGTTGGTGTGTTTGACCACAGCTACGGTGGGATCGGGGAAGTCCGCCGCGGTGGACCAGGCCGCCTCGGCATCCAGGATATTGTTGAAGGAGAGTTCCTTGCCCCACAGCTGTTTGGCCCAAGTGATGCCGCTGTCACTCCTGACGACATTGAGTTCGGAATAGAAAGCCGCTTTTTGGTGCGGGTTCTCGCCGTAGCGCAGGTCGTAACGCTTTTTCAGGGCGATGGTTACTTCCTCGGGGAAGCCCGGTTGGTCCTGCCGCAGATATTGCGAAATGGCGGTGTCGTATATGGCCACGTGCTGGAAGGCTTTCTGTGCCAGTCTTTTGCGTTCGGTGATGTCAAGGCCGCCACTCTTGAGTTTGGACAGTACTAGTTCGTAATCCGCCGGGTCAACCACAACTATCACGCTTGGGAAATTCTTGGCCGAGGCGCGGATCATGGTAGGCCCGCCGATATCAATATTTTCCAGCGCTTCCGTCAGCGTTACACCGGCCTTTGACACGGTCTGGACAAAGGGGTACAGGTTGACCGCCACCAGATCAATGGGGGTGATGACGTTTTTTTTCAGCTCCTCCATGTGGGAAGGCAGATCGCGGCGTGCCAGCAGACCGCCGTGCACCATGGGGTGCAGGGTCTTGACACGCCCGTCCAGTATCTCAGGGAAGCCGGTTATGTCGGAAATGCTGCGGACGGGAACGCCTGACTCGGCCAGCGATTTCTTGGTCCCGCCGGTGCTGAAGACCTCAAAGCCCAGCTCCGCCAGCTCACGGGCGAAATCGGTGACGCCGCTTTTGTCAGAAACGCTGATGATAGCTCTCATGAAAACCTCCTGAACAAAACAGTTTTGAAATATCGAAAAGGGGTTTTGTCCGGTTTTAATCCAGCATTACCCTCTGTTCGCCGTTTTGCCTGATTATTCTGCCGATGTCCTTGGCCTCCGGCAGGGCTTTTACAATCTGCGCCGCCCTGTCTGGCGCGGCGATAATCACCATGCCGATGCCCATATTGAACACCCTGTACATCTCGTCGCGGTCGATATTGCCGCGCTCCTGTAGCAGTTTGAAGATGGGTGAAACTGCCCACGCGCTGGTGTCAAAGCGGGCGGCGGTGCCTTCGGGCATGATGCGTGGCACGTTGCCTTCAAACCCACCGCCGGTGATATGCACTAACCCCTTGACCAGCGGCAAAAGCGGCTGCAGTTCCCTGAGATAGGAGCGGTGTACCGCCATCAGCGCCTGCCCTACGGTTTGCCCCAGAGACGGCTCGAACCGGTCGAGGTCCTCACGGCTTTCGCCGAGAACCCTGCGGGCGAGGGAGTAGCCGTTAGTGTGCAGGCCGGTCGAGGCGAGTCCCAGCAGAACATCGCCTGGGGTAATGTCCCGCCCGCTGATGATGGCGTCCTTTTCCACTATCCCGACGATAGTGCCGGCCAGGTCAAAGTCCTCTCCCGTATACAGCCCAGGCATTTCCGCTGTTTCGCCGCCGATAAGGGCGCAACCGCTCTCCTGACAGGCTGCCGATAAGCCATTGACAATGTCACATACTTTGTCAGTGGCGAGTTTGCCCATGGCAATGTAGTCCAAGAAGAACAGCGGCACGGCGCCGGTGGTCAGAATGTCATTGACCGAGTGGTTGACAATGTCCATGCCAACGGAGTCATAGCTGTTCAGTGCTACGGCTAGTTTGAGCTTGGTGCCAACACCGTCCATGCTGGAGACCAGGACAGGGTTTTTATAGCCCTTGCCCAATTCAAACAGCCCGCCAAAAAGCCCAGGGCCGGCCAGCACGCCCTGAATGAAGCTGGCTTTTGCCAGTCTGCCGATTTCTTTTTTGACTGAATCTGCGGCAGCAATGCTGACGCCCGCCGCGGCGTATTTGTCGTTGTTCAGAGAGCCTCCGTTAATGCGTGAGATGACCGGACATACATAACCTGGAACCTCAAACGCCTTGCGCCGGTATTAACCAGAGCAGCCCCTTTTGCTGCCGACAGCTGCCAGCGGCGCTATTGCCAGCCATAGGGTGATGTTTACCAGCATGGCGTTTACATAACTAAGCGTAACTCCCAAGTTCAGCCGATCGGCAATCACTCCCCACAACAGCATCAGGAACCAGGAGCTAAGAAAAAATCCGGGGATGGCGGCCAGTATGCGAAAGTATCCCATCAGTTTCCCTCCTTAAAATCAGGCCTTAATTGCGATGCTGAATTATAACACCCTGTGAGGCGTTTTTTCAATGGATTGTATGAGTCCAGAACATATTGGACTTGTAGGGGACAATTGCTAATCCACCGCCCCACTGGATGCTTCGTCATTCGCAAGCTCGTTCCTCCAGCATGGATTTACTTGCCTGTGGGCAAGGTCTCCCTTTTGCCAAATGGAGAAGTGTTCGAGGTAAGCCCCGCAATGACAACAAGGAAAATATCATCTCGGCCTCCGAGCCGGAATCCAGCTGGGAGGTGGTGTGGGAGCATCTTTCTGAACGAATTCATGGATTCAGGTGACACACAGGGGGCGCGAAAGCCGGCTGGAATGGCTTTTGAAAACTATTCCGGCGGCATGCCGCCGGTCTGAAAGGAAATTGGCGGCCAGTCCTTGCTGGTCAGGTTTTCCAGCGCCAGCTTGTCCATTTCCAGTTGCACCGGCATGGGGTAGTCGCCGGTGAAGCAGGCCAGGCAGAAGTCGTCGTGGGACAGGCCGACGGCCCTGATTAGCCCTTCGAGGCTGAGGTATCCCAGCGAGTCGGCGCCGATGTAGTCGCGAATCTCGGGGATGGTCTTGTGCGCGGCAATCAGTTCGCGTCTGGTGGCCATGTCTACCCCCATGAAACAGGGAAAGCAGATTGGTGGGGCGCAGACGCGCATGTGAACTTCCTTGGCGCCGCCCCTGCGCAGTAGCCTGATTACCTGCGGTGTGGTGGTGCTGCGCACTATGCTGTCATCGACAAGCACCACCCGTTTGTCCTTGAGCAGGGAGCTTACCGGGTTGAATTTGAGCTTGACTCCCAGGTCACGGATGCGCTGGTCGGGTTCAATGAAGGTGCGTCCCATGTAACGGTTGCGCACCAGCCCCATGCCTAGCGGGATGCCGGATTGCGCAGCATAGCCAATGGCGGCGTGGGTTGCTGAATCGGGCACGCCGACGACCATGTCGGCTTCCACGGGGTGTTCCTTCGCCAATTCGGCGCCCATGTTGTGGCGGGTATCGTAGAGCAGCTTGCCTTTGATTACGCTGTCCGGGCGGGCGAAGTAAATGTATTCAAAAATGCACATGGCGTGCTTGTCTGAGGGTTCGGTATAACTACGCAATCCTCCGGCGTCAATGGCGACAATCTCGCCCGGCTCCACCTCACGCACAAAAGCGGCGCCGATGTGATCCAGCGCGCAACTTTCCGATGCCAGCACCCATGAGCCGTCGCTCAGTTTGCCTATACACAGCGGGCGCACTCCCAGAGGGTCGCGCACACCGAACAAGGTGTCTTTGGTCATTACCACCAACGAGTAGGCGCCTTGCAGGCGGCGCATGACCTGTCGGATGCGCGTCACCCAGTCTTCGCCGGTTGAGGCCAGCAGTGAACGGGCGATGACCTCAGAATCGGTGCTACTGCTGAACTGGTAGCCTTTGTCTGCCAGCTCCTTTTCCAGAGCTTCGGCGTTGGTGATATTGCCGTTGTGGGCTACGGCGACGAAGTTGTCTCCTTCGCTGACCACCAGCGGCTGGGCGTTGCAGACACGTGACGAGCCGGTGGTGGAGTAGCGGTTATGGCCGATGGCGATATGACCGGTAAGCTGGGAAAGGGATTGTTCGTCGAAAATCTGTGAAACAAGTCCCATGCGGGCGAATACCTGGATGCGGTTGCCGTCGGATGTGGCTATGCCGGCGCTTTCCTGCCCGCGGTGTTGCAGGGCGAAAAGCGCAAAGTAAGTGAGTCGCGCGGTGTCTTCGTTGGGGGCGTAAATCCCGAAAACACCGCAGGCTTCATGTAAATCGCTCATTGCTACGCAGTCCATTATAGCACACCGCCCTCCGAGGTAGCCGGAACGCGCATCTGCTTCACATTTTATACGTCTATCCCCAGGGCGTTGAAAATGCCGCGCATGCCGTAATAGCCGGCGTAGGCTATGGCGGTTACCTTGACGAGCTTGCCGGCGAATACCAGTCCGAAATACTTCCGGATACCCATCCGGTTGGCGGCGAAGGCCAGCGTCACCGGCACAAAGAACGGGTTCATTATCACTGATACGCAGAACATCACCAGCGCTCCACGGCGCTTCATTACGCGCAGTAGCCATTCATACATTCGTCCCAGCCTGCCCCCGGGCGGTTGATTGCGGCGGGGAATGAAGCTGGAGCCACTGACACCGGCCATATAGATGGTGACTGCCCCCAGCGACTCGCCCAAGGCGCACACCAAGCTTACATAAAGTGGTCCCAACGGGGACGGCCCCAGCGGCGCTGGCAGCAACCCTCCAAGGGTGAATTGCACTGCCGCCATGGGTATGGGTACGAATACAGTGCCGCCGCCCAGAAAGCTGGCCGCGAAGCCGCCTATGTAACCATAGGCGGCGATGCTCTCGACGCTGCGCCAGTTGAGCGCCAGCAGAATCGCCAGCCCGAAGGTGACTAGCAACGCCAGCAGTCCTGCCCAGCGCTCCCACATCCGGACCGGCGATTTTACGCTTTTCTGCGGATCAGGGTTGTTCAGCCTGTTACTCCTGCTCCCCGGCGGCGCGGCTTTTTTGCCGGCGGCGGCGCGCTGAAGGCGAGGCCGTCCTCAGAGGCATCCACCAGCACGCTGTCGCCCTCCTTGAATTCGCCTGCCAGCAGTTTATTGGCCAGCGGACTTTCAACATACTGCTCGATAGCGCGGCGCAACGGGCGCGCGCCGTAGACCGGGTCGTAGCCCACTTTTACCAGCCATGCCTTGGCGGCCTCGCTGATGTCGATAGTGAGACTGCGTTCCGCCAGCCGCTTTTGCAGGTCTCTAATCATCATGCCCACAATCTGTGACAACTGATCTTCGGATAGCTCGTGGAAGACGATGATGTCGTCGATGCGGTTGATAAACTCCGGGCGGAAGGTCTTGCGCACCTCGGCCATCACCTTTTCCTTCATCTGCTCATAACCACTCTTGCGGATCTGCCCTGCATCCCGGCTGGTGGCGAAGCCCAGCGCCGATTCGCGCTTTATCAGGTCAACCCCGGCGTTGGAGGTCATGATGATGATGGTATTTTTGAAATCCACGGTGTGGCCGTGTCCGTCGGTCATTCGTCCGTCGTCCATCACCTGTAACAGGCTGTTGTACACATCCTGATGCGCCTTTTCGATTTCGTCCAGCAGAACCACGCTGTAGGGGCGGCGGCGCACCGCCTCCGTCAGTTGTCCGCCCTCGTCAAAGCCGACGTAGCCGGGCGGGGCGCCAACCATGCGCGATACGGTGTGCCGCTCCTGGTACTCGGACATGTCGAGGCGGATCATGGCACTCTCATCGCCGAAAAGGAACCAGGCCAGCGCCCGCGCCAGTTCGGTCTTGCCTACGCCGGTGGGACCGAGGAACATGAAGCTGCCGATGGGACGTTTGGGGTCCTTGAGACCAGCCCGCCCGCGCCGGATGGCGTCGCAGACGGCATGCACCGCGGCTTCCTGTCCAATCAGGCGTTCGTGGAGGCTGGCTTCCATGTGCAGCAGCTTCTGGGCTTCGCCTTCCAGCATGTGTGCTACTGGCACGCCGGTCCATTTGGCCACCAGCGCGGCGATGTCATCTCCTGTGACCTCGGAATGGATTTTCTCGCTGTCCAGCCATGCGGCGCGCTTTGTGTTGTAATCCGCCTCAAGCTGGAGGCGCCGACTTCTGAGTTCGGCGGCGCGGTCGTACTCCTGCTTCTGCGAAACCTCTTCCTCGGCGGCGGTCAGTTTTTTGAGTTCGTCCGCCATTTGCCTGATGCCGGCGGGGGCGCTCTCGCTGTCCAGCCGTATCTTGCTGGCGGCCTCGTCAATCAGGTCGATCGCCTTGTCCGGCAGGTGCCGGTCGGCGATGTAGCGTTGGGAAAGCCTGACCGCGGTCTCGATGGCCTCGTCTGAAATTTTGATTTTATGGTGCTCCTCGTAGCGCGGCCGCAATCCTTTCAATATTTCCATGCTGGCCTCAATTGAAGGCTCGCTGACGAAAATCGGCTGCAGGCGGCGCTCAAGAGCCTTATCCTTCTCGATGAACTTGCGGTATTCGTCGAAGGTGGTGGCGCCGATGGCCCGCAGCTCGCCGCGCGCCAGCGCCGGCTTAAGCAGGTTAGAGGCATCGATAGAGCCTTCTGCCGCGCCAGCCCCGACCACGGTGTGAATTTCGTCGATGAAGAGAATCACCTCGCCTTGTGCCTGACGCACCTCGTCCATGACCGCCTTTAGCCGCTCCTCAAACTCTCCGCGGAACTTCGAACCTGCCACCAACGCGCCCATGTCTAGCGCCAGTACGCGCCTGCCCAGCAGGGATTCCGGCACGTCACCGTCGGCGATGCGCTGCGCCACGCCTTCGGCGATGGCGGTTTTGCCCACGCCAGCTTCGCCCACGATGACCGGATTGTTCTTGGTGCGCCGCGAAAGTGTCTGCATCACGCGCCGGATTTCCTCGTCGCGCCCGATGACCGGGTCTAGCTTGCCCTGCCGGGCCATCTCAGTCAGGTCGCGGCTGTACTTGGCCAGCGAGCGGTAGCGGCTCTCGGCGCTGGCGTCGGTGACGCGGTGGCTGCCGCGGATTTTTTGCAGGGCGGCGTAGATTTTCTCCTGGTCGATGCCGAAATTTTTGAGAATGGCGGCGCTCTGTCCCTTCGGCTCGGTGGCGATGGCGATGAACAGGTGTTCGGTGCCGATGAATTCATCCTTGAGGCGTTGCGCCTCCTGCTGCGCCGCCATAATCACGTTGTTGATGCGCGGTGTGGGATAAAGCTGGTTAATCTGGTAGGCGGCGCGGGGGGATTTTCCCAGCGCGTTATTGACCTCGGCGCGCAGGTTCTCGATGTCAACTCCAAGCTCCTTGACCAGGTCGCGCACCAGCCCCTTCTCCTGGGTGAGGAGCGCCATGAGGATATGCTCTACATCCCACTGCGGGTGCTTGGACTGCATCGCCATTTGCTGGGAGGTAGACAGAGCTTCCTGTGCCTGTTCAGTGAATTTTTCCTGTCTCATACTCTTTAACCTTGCCTGTATATGTTTAATTCGTTCTGCAGCGTCACAATCTGCTGGCTCATGCGCAGAATCACTTCTACGCCCGCCAGATTGACGCCCAAGTCGTACATCAGCGTCATCACTCGCCTGAGCAGCGCCAAGTCGTTATCTGAATACAGCCGCAGATTACCCTGGGAGCGGGCCGGCTTGATAATGCCCACCCGTTCGTAGTAGCGCAGTGTGTAGGGCTGCGTGCCCAGCATCTCCGCCGCTACGCTGATTACGTAACGCGGGCAGCTGGAGTTGTCAATGCGTTTTGTCATATGTCCAGGCTCACCTCCCGTGGTCTATTCTCCACGCATGTCGCGCAGAGTCTCGAAAAGCTCTTTTTCCGCCGTGTTGAGTTTCTGTGGCAGTTCCACATGGATCCTTACCAGCAGGTCTCCCCGGCCGTCCTTTCCCAGATGAGGCATGCCCTGTCCGGATAGGCGGAAAACCCGCCCGTTCTGCGTCTCAGCGGGGATTTTCAGCTCCAGCCTGCTCTTGAGCGTAGGTACCGTTACCGCTCCGCCCAGCACCGCTGTTGTCAGGGGTACGCCAGCAGTTGTCTGCAGGTCGTCTTCAACGCGCTCAAATCCGGTGTGAGGCAGGACGCTGACCGCGAGGTACAGGTCTCCACTGGCGCCGCCTCTTCCCGCCCCACCCTGTCCGGCGATGCGCACCTTTGATCCAGTGCGGACGCCAGGAGGTATCCTGACCTCGATTTGCCTGAGTTTGGGTACGGCGCCGGCACCGCGACAGGTGGAGCATACGCTTTTCTGGATGTGTCCCGTGCCGTGGCAGGCGACGCAGACCTCCTCGCCCTGCAGGCTGAGGCGGCGTCCGGTGCCGGAAAATGCCTCTTCCAGAGTGATTTCAACGGGGTGTTCGATATCCTGCCCGCGCCGCTGGCGCACCCGTCCGCCGCGCGTGTTCCCGAAGATCTGCTCAAAAATATCGTCCATGCCGGCGGCAGAGCCGCCGGAGAAGCCGGAGCCGCCGCCACGGAAGTTAAACTGGCTGAAGTCGTAGCCGCTGCCAGCTTCGCCGCTCTGGCGGGCGCGCTCAAACTGCCCGGCGTGCTCCCAGTTTTCGCCGTACTGGTCGTACTTCTTGCGCTTGCCGGCGTCGGAGAGCACCTCATAGGCCTGATTGATTTCTTTGAAGCGCTCCTCAGCTTCCTTGTTGCCGGGGTTGACGTCCGGGTGGTACTGACGCGCCAGCTTGCGGTAGGCCGTCTTGATGTCCTTGTCGGAGGCGGTGCGCGGAACGCCGAGAGTGCTGTAAAAATCTTTTGCCATAATGCGAACCCCCATGGAGGGTATTGGATTACCATTGTAAGGCAGTGCTATGGTTGTTGTCAATACCCAGTCAAAATAGTTAACAGCTAAGTATTAGATAATGGGTTCTTGATTATCTTCCGGTGCGGGGTGTCTTCGGCGAAGAAAAGTTATAAATTTTGAGCTGGCAGTTATCAATTCAGACGATAAAGAGACGGAGAGCCGGATGGGGAAGTTTTCAGAGTGTATAAGCTCAAACAGGTAGTGGACTCATATAGAGAGGAGAGTTTACAATCGCTATTTTATATGTTACGCTCTCGGTAGATATAGCCAAACGCTAGAAAATCTTCTACAAGCGAGGTGTTGCAGGCGGGCTTTCTTATGATGAATAAGAAGCAGGAACGCAGAGAACCTTCAGCAGCCAGTATTGTCCGTGTTGTTTCAATGGCACGGGTGTCTGGTTGCTTTATTGTTTTTAGGGGGAAAGCAAAAGGGCGATGTTGACATGAAAAAGTTAATACTGATGGCTTTACTCTCGTTGGTTGTGTTAGTATCAATTGCTATGGTTGCGTGTGGGAATAAGGAGGAGAAAATACTTAACACAGAAAATATGCTTAACGCAGAAAAAGCAACTCAAATAAAGCAGGACTTTAGAAACACTTTCCTGCAAGATACTCCAGCCACTACCATAAGCGATATTTCCCTTTTTTACTACGGTACGTTTAACGATAGTGTTGTTGTTATGGTTCATGTTAAAGATACTTTTCATCTTCGGGCAGAAAAGTGGGACATTTTCGAGATCCGCTATCCTTGTGCATGCCACTGCATTCTTGCTTGGAATAACAGCACCTTCTATCGTTTATCGGAAGCGCAAACTCAAGGATTGTTAACAACAGTGAATTTAGAAAAAATAGCAAAAATCCATAGCTGCCAAGAGGACAATATATATCGTAATAACGCGGCTTGGATTTAATGTCTTAATTCAACAACATTTTGGGAGGAACTTATGAAAAAAGAAGTTTAGAAAATATTTCATCATTAGTATTAGTGTTGGCGTCTCTGCCCATTGTTACCTGCTGTGTTAATCCCATCCGGCAGACAGTGCCGCCCCTCAAGGGCGGCCTCTATTTGCTGGAATATGCTCCCCAAAAATCCAATATCTGCTGGACTTATACAGCCTGTTGACAAACCACATTCTGCGTGCCTATAATAAAGAAAACCTCAATCACTCTGTTTCAGAATTGACACTCTTTAAAACTTCCCGGACAAAATTTTTCAGAGGTCTTTTTATGTGCCTGCTACGATTATGCCTATGACAAAGTACATTTTTGTGACCGGCGGCGTGGTCAGCTCGGTGGGCAAAGGCATCACCGTCGCCTCTATCGGCACCCTGCTCAAGAGCCGTGGTCTCACCGTCTCCGTCCAGAAGCTCGACCCCTATCTGAACGTTGACCCCGGTACCATGTCCCCCTATCAGCACGGCGAGGTGTTTGTCACCCGTGACGGCGCCGAAACCGACCTCGACTTGGGCAATTACGAACGCTTTATAGACATTGAACTTACCGCTGACTCTGCCATTACTTCAGGCCAAATCTATAGCACGGTTATCGCCAAGGAACGCCGCGGGGACTTTATGGGAGGCACCATTCAGGTTATTCCCCATGTCACCACAGAGATTAAAGAGCGTCTCCGCATACTGGCGCAGAAATCTCAGGCCGAGGTGATACTGGTGGAAGTGGGCGGTACGGTGGGCGACATTGAGGGGCAGCCCTTCCTGGAAGCCATCCGCCAGATGCGCAACGATGTTGGGCGCGACAATGTGCTTTACATTCATGTCACGTTGCTGCCATACATCGGCTCCACCAAAGAACTCAAGACCAAGCCCACCCAGCACTCGGTTAACGAGCTGCGCCGCATGGGCATCCAACCGGATGTCATCGTGTGCCGCGCCGACTACCCGATATCGGACGGCATCCGCGACAAGCTTTCGCAGTTCTGTGACGTGGAGCGCAAGGCGGTCATCCCACTGACGACCGTTGACAGCATCTATCAAGTGCCGCTGGTGCTGGAGGAAGAGGGCATCGGCAATCTGCTGGTGGAGCGGCTGGGGTTGCAGTCGGCGCCCCCCGATTTGAAGGACTGGCAGCGCATGGTGGCCTGCCCTATCGACTATCATCAGCCGGTGAAAGTGGCGGTGGTAGGTAAGTACGTGGAGCTGGAGGACGCCTACTATTCGGTGCGCGAATCCCTGTGTCACGCCGGGCTGGCACACGGCCGCAGTGTGGAAATCAGCTGGGTGCAGTCCGAGGATTTGGAGAAAAACGGCGATATCGAAACCCTGTTGCGCGACGTGCAGGGGGTGGTAGTGCCAGGTGGCTTCGGCAACCGTGGCATCGAGGGCATGATAAGCGCGGCGCGCTATGCTCGTGAAAACCGTATTCCCTATTTTGGTCTGTGCCTGGGGATGCAGATACAGGTTATCGAGTTTGCCCGCTTTGCCTTAGGTTCCGACCAGCCCAATTCCACCGAGTTTAACCCGGGCACGTCTCATCCGGTCATCGACCTGCTACCGGAGCAGCGCGGCGTGGCCGACATGGGTGGCACCATGCGGCTGGGCAACTATACCTGCCATATCCAGCCCGGCACCATCGCGGCGTTGGCTTACGGCGATGACGCCTGTGTGGTTGTGGAGCGCCATCGTCACCGCTTTGAATTCAATAACGACTACCGCGAGCGTCTGAACGCCGCCGGACTGGTATATTCCGGCCTTTCCCCCGACGGTCGGCTGGTGGAAATCTGCGAGCTGAAAAATCATCCGTGGATGCTGGGCTGCCAGTTCCATCCCGAGTTCGGTTCGCGCCCCAACCGTCCGCACCCGTTGTTCATGGGCTTCGTGGGGGCGGCTAAGGAAATTTTGCGGGAGGGGTCGCAACCATGGTTGCCGTTATGAGTTTTGAGTTAGCGGTAGTCAGAAATGCAGGATTTTAGAAAATTGGCGGTGTGTCATAAATCTGGAGGTCCTGCTGTGGGCGTCAGGCGTATGCTCATCGCGTTAGCTCTCAAGTGCAAGAGACAGGAAGCTTAAAATTCAAAACCCACCACATTATCGCTTAAAATTGAAAACTCACGATCCAAAAACTGACAATGGATAAATAATAACAGAGGACTGATATGAGAATCTTTTTAGACACCGCTAACATCGAACAAATCCGCCAAAGCGTGGCTTGGGGCGTCGTTTCCGGCGTCACCACCAACCCCACCTTGGTCGCCATCGAGGGACGGCACGACTACAAAGCTGTAATCAGGGAAATCTGCGGCATTGTGGACGGCCCGGTTTCCGCCGAGGTGACGGCAGAGGGCGTCGATGAAATGCTCAAACAGGCGTCTGATATCGCCTCGTGGCACAAAAACGTGGCGGTCAAAATCCCCTGCACCCCGGATGGCTTCGAAGTCACATCGAAGCTTGCCAAAGAGGGCGTAAACGTTAACATGACGCTGTGCTTCTCTGCCAACCAGGCGCTGCTTGCCGCCATCGCTGGTGCGGCCTATGTCAGCCCCTTCGTGGGGCGGCTTGACGACGCCGGTCACGACGGCATGGCGCTGGTCAAAGACATCATGGATATATATAAGGAATACGATTTCGACACCGAGCTTATCGCCGCCTCCATTCGCCACCCCCTGCACTGCGTTGCGGCGGCCAAAGCCGGTGCGGACATTGCCACCGTGCCATTCAAGGTACTGGAACAGATGATGAAACACCCGTTTACCGATGCCGGACAGGCACGTTTTATTGCCGACTGGCGCAAGGTCTCCGGCAAATGATTTACAGCCGCAGGCCCGGGAGGAAGAAGATGACTGAACAACCACAGAACAACGAAACTGCCGAAACTGCGCGGACAGAGAACCCGCCGCCAGCTTTCGTACTGCCACATGACGGTGGAGACTGCGCTGGCGAGACACCACCGGCGGTGCTTCCCATCATGCCAGCGGATGTAGTGCCTCTTTCTGTCCCCCGCGCCGAGCCTCTTCCCCCACCTGAGCCGCCGCGCCAGCCGCTGAACATGAAGCTGCTGGAGGAAAAGAGTCGCGAGGAGCTGCTGGAGCTTGCGCGGGAAATCGAGCTTTCCGGCGTCACCGGACTCAAGAAGCAGGACATCGTGATGCGCCTGTTGCAGGCTTCTGCCAAGATGCAGGGCAATGTTTTCTGCTCCGGCGTGCTGGACATCATGCCGGACGGCTACGGCTTCCTGCGCCGCGAAACCCTGCTGCCATCGTCTTCAGATATATATGTATCGCAGTCGCAAATCCGCCGCTTCGGATTGCGCACCGGCGACTTCGTGGTTGGCCAGGGGCGCCCGGCCAAGATCGGCGAGAAGTACTTCAGCCTGCTACGCGTGGAGGCCATCAACGATGTAAATCCCGATGTGGCGCGCAACCGTCCCAGCTTCTCCTCGCTCACCCCCACCTTCCCCGACCGCCTGATCGACCTTGAGCTGCGTCCGGATATTCTTTCTACGCGACTGATAAACCTGGTCGCCCCCATCGGGCGCGGTCAGCGCGGCCTCATCGTGTCCCCGCCCAAGTCCGGCAAGACCATGCTGCTTAAAGCCATCGCCAATGCTGCTACCACCAAGTACAACGACATATCGCTCATCGTCTGCCTTATAGGCGAGCGCCCCGAGGAAGTCACCGACATGAAGCGCTCGGTCAAGGGCGATGTGATCGCCGCCACCTTCGACGAGGCGGTCGAAAATCAGACTCGTGTGGCGGAGCTGGCGCTCGAAAAGGCCAAGCGCATGGTGGAGTGCGGCAAGGACGTCTTAATCTTGCTTGATGGTATCACCCGCCTTACCCGCGCCTACAATCTGGCCATGCCACCCTCCGGGCGTACCCTTTCCGGCGGTATCGATCCGGTGGCGCTGCACCCTGGCAAGAAGTTCTTCGGCGCCGCCCGCAACATTGAGGACGGTGGTTCGCTGACTATTATCGCCACCTGTCTGGTGGATACCGGCTCGCGCATGGACGACCTGATTTACGAAGAGTTCAAAGGTACCGGCAACATGGAGCTGCACCTCGACCGCCGCCTTGCCGAGCGCGGAGTGTTCCCGTCCATCGACATCACCCGCTCATCCACGCGCCGCGACGACCTGCTGCTCTCCGAGTCTACCACCAAACAAATCAAGCTGCTGCGCCGCATGGTGGCCATGATTTCGCAGGATTCGCCGCAGAGCGGCTCGAACGACATTACTGAACGCATCCTCGACCATCTGCGCAAGACTCGCACCAACGCCGATTTCCTGGCAAGCTTGGGCAGGGAGAGGCTGTAGGGTTTAGCTCCTGGCGATTAGGGTATAGTGAAAACCGGAGGCTGAACGCTTTCTCCCTTTGGTGGAAGTGAGACCTTGCCGCAGGCAGGTAAATCCATGCTGGAGGAACGAGCCTGCGAGTGACGAAGCATCCGGAGGAGGTGGGGAGTAGTAACTGGCACCCCACACCACCAGATCCTTCGGTCGTTACGCTCCCTCCAGGATGGACTTGGTCATAAATCCATGCTGGAGGAACGAGCCTGCGAGTGACGAAGCATCCGGTGGGGTGGTTGGACGGTTACTCCCTGCCACTAGATCCTTCGGTCGCTGCACTCCCTCCAGGATGGACTTGGTCGTAAATCCATGCTGGAGGAACGAGCCTGCGAGTGACGAAGCATCCGGTGGGGCGGGTGGAGGGTTGCTCCCCGCCTCCAGGTCCTTCGGTCGCTACGCTCCCTCCAG
>Ga0123353_10000542_pt1 | contig 46698 bp, 48 predicted proteins | sample TergutLab28metaG_3_FD_92763 | JGI IMG/M metagenome (GOLD analysis project Ga0123353, IMG submission 92763) | Labiotermes labralis P3 segment gut microbial communities from Petit-Saut dam, French Guiana - Lab288 P3 | ecosystem: Host-associated > Arthropoda: Insects > Digestive system > Gut ... | reverse complement strand
CGAGACCATCGCCCTGGCCGGCGAAAACGGCTCCAGGCCCCTCGGCGTGCCGGGGGAGCGGAACATCAGGCGCGGCGATCTGGTCACCATGGATTTTGGCTGCGTCATATCCGGCCTGCACAGCGACATGACGCGTACGGTTTCACTTGGCGATTGCGGCGAAGAAGCGCGGGAAGTTTATCAAGCCGTGTTGGAAGCGCAGGAAGCCGCACTGGCCGCCATTGGCCCCGGGATCTCCTGCGCGCGGGTGGACAAAACCGCACGGGAGGTGATCAAGGCGGCGGGATATGACGAGCACTTCCGCCACGGCACGGGCCACGGCGTCGGCCTTGAAATCCACGAGAGGCCAAGGCTTGCTCCCAAAAGTAAGGACATCCTGCAGCCCGGCATGGTGGTGACCGTGGAGCCCGGCATTTATATCCCGGGCAAATGCGGCGTGCGCATCGAGGACATGGTGCTCATCACGGAGGACGGCTATGAAAATCTGACAAAAGCCGGAAAGGCGCTTGAGAATTAAGTATGGCTTTATTTGTAATCGCGGACCTGCATCTTTCGTTTGGCAGCGCGAAGCCCATGGACGTGTTCGAGGGCTGGGAGGACCATGTACCGCGGCTGGCACGCAACTGGCGCGCCGTGGTGAATCCGGAGGACACCGTGGTGCTCCCCGGGGACGTTTCCTGGGGCATGACCCTGGAGAAGGCCCTGCCGGACTTCGCGTTTTTGCACGGCCTGCCGGGGACAAAGATCATCATGAAGGGCAACCACGATTACTGGTGGAACAGCCGCAAAAAAATCGAGGGGCTTTGGGCGGCGCATGGCCTCGATTCCCTGCGCCTGCTGCACAACAACGCCTTTGCCGCCGAGGGCTATGCCCTGTGCGGAAGCCGGGGCTGGTTCTTCGACTGCGGCGAGCCGGAAGAGAAAATCGTCCTGCGGGAGGCCGGGCGCGTGCGCATGTCCATCCAGGCGGGCAAGCGGCTGCCGGAGGGCCAGGCCGGGAACCTCCTCGTGTTCCTGCATTATCCGCCGATTGTCAATGGCCAGGCCTGCGTTGAGATCATGGATGTGCTAATTTCCGAAGGCGTTCGGCGCTGCTATTACGGCCACCTGCATGGGCAATCCATCAAATGGGCGCACCGGGGATTGCACAAGGGCATTCACTTCGACCTCATTTCAGCGGACGCCCTGGGGTTTATGCCGAAGCGGGTTGCTTGATTGGGGCTGCCGATTCATGCGGAACCTGTAGGGGCGGCCTGTGGGCCGCCCGGGATTTCTGATCAGGGTTGATGAAGGCGCGCGCGGACGTTATGAAGGCGCGGGTGGCCCACAGGCCACCCCTACAGGTTTGCAAACGCCCCCAGCGCCCGTTCCGCCAGCCTCTCATACCGCTCCCTTTTGTCCCGCACGCGCTCCTCCAGCGGCGGCAGCAGCCCAAAGCTTGCCCCCATGGGCTGAAACTTCTTCACGCTCGCGTCACTGATATAGTGGCTCAGCGCGCCAAGCATTGTTGTGCGCGGGAGGATTAGGGGCGCAAGGCCATTCATTTCTCTTGCCACGTTCAGGCCAACCAAAACACCGCTCCCGGCGGATTCCATATACCCCTCCACGCCCGTGATTTGCCCCGCGAACCACAGGCGCGGATTATTTTTTACGCGGAAATCGGGCCCAAGCAGGTGAGGGGAGTCAATGAATGTATTGCGGTGCATCACGCCGTAGCGCACGAATTCGGCCTCTCTCAATGCCGGAATCATGCCAAAGACGCGCTTCTGCTCTTTGAATTTCAGGTTCGTCTGAAAGCCCACGAGATTCAACAGGCTGCCCTCGGCGTTCTCCCGGCGCAGCTGCAGCACGGCCCAGGGGCGCTTGCCCGTCGCCGGGTCCCGCAGGCCCACCGGCTTCATCGGCCCAAAGCGGATGGCGTCCCGCCCCCGCGCGGCCAAAACTTCGATGGGCATGCAGCCCTCGTAGACATCAAATGCGTGGATATGCGCCCGTTCGGCAGAAATAAGCGCCGCTTCAAATGATTCATATTCCTCGCGGTCCATGGGGCAGTTGAGATAATCGTCTTCGCCGCCGCGATCATAACGCGAAGCCGCGAACGCGTGGTTCATGTTCACGCTTTCCCTCGTGACGATGGGCGCCGCCGCGTCATAGAAATGCAGCCCCTCGCCGCAAATTTTTTCCATGTCCCTCGCAAGCGCGTCAGCGCAAAGCGGTCCCGCCGCTATAATCACGATGCCCTCAAGAGGAATTTCACTAATTTCCTCCCGCCGAAGCTCAATCAGCGGCTCATTTTCAATCATATGCGTGATTTCCCGGGAAAAGCGATCCCGGTCGACGGCGAGGGCCCCGCCCGCGGGTACCCGGCAGCGCTCCGCCACTTCCACACACAGGGACCCCAGCCGCCGCATCTCCTCCTTGAGCAGCCCGGCCGCCGAGCCGAGCCGCTCCGCTTTGAACGAGTTCGAGCAAACGAGCTCCGCCAAATCGGCGCATTTATGCGCCGGGGAAAACCGCGCGGGCTTCATTTCGCTTAAGCTGCAGTGCAGGCCTGCCCGCGCCAGCTGCCAGGCGGCCTCAACGCCCGCAAGCCCCCCGCCGATGATGTGGATGGTCATGGTTCCGCACCCCTGCCTCCTGAATCCTGATTCCTGCCGCCTAGATGGTCCCGTCCCAAGTGCTGGTCGATTTTTTCTTGCCCTCTTCCTGCGTGAACCACGTGGACGTGACCACCTTCGTCTCGGTATAAAACCGGTAGGCGTCCTTGCCCAGGCAATGGGCGTCGCCAAAAAAGCTGCGCTTATGTCCCGCAAAGGGGAACATCCCCACCGGCACGGGAATGCCCACGTTGATGCCCACCATGCCGGCGTCGGTGCGCATGGCGAACTCCCGCGCAAAGTAGCCGCTTTGGGTGAAAATCACGGAGCCGTTGGCGAAGGGGTTTCGGTTCATCAGGGCAAGGCCTTCCTCAAAATCCTTCACCCGCTTGACGCACAGCACCGGGCCGAAGATTTCGCTTTCGCCCACATCCATGCCGGGCTGCACGTGGTCAAAGATCGTTGGTCCCAGGTAAAACCCGTTTTCGTAGCCGGGCACGGTGCGGTTTCTTCCATCCAAGACAAGCTTCGCGCCTTCAAAAATGCCGGCCTCGATTCTCTTGATCACATACTCCTTGTGCGCCTGGGAGTAAACCGGGCCAAGCCTGCTGGATTTTTCGTAGGCCGGGCCGATGGTGAGCTTCTTCGCCTGCTCGATGATGGCCGCAACGAGTTCGTCGGCAATGCTTTCCTGCGCGACGACTACAGGCAGGGCCATGCAGCGCTCCCCCGCGCAGCCGAACGCCGCGTTGACGATGCCCGCCGCCGTCCTGGCGATCTGCGCGTCCTCCAGTACGAGGGCGTGGTTTTTTGCCTCGCAAAGGGCCTGCACGCGTTTTCCGGCAGCGGCGGCAGTTGAATAAATATGCAGCCCCGTTTTGGTGCTGCCCACAAAGGTGACGCCCTTGATGTCCGGGTGCTTCAGGATGCCGTCGACCTCGCCCCGGGTGCAGGTGAGCACGTTGAGCACCCCGGCGGGGAGGCCCGCCTCGGCATAGAGCGCCGCCATGCGCAGAGCCGTGCGGGGCGTATGGGTCGCGGCCTTGAGCACCATGGTGTTGCCGCACGCGATGCACACCGGCGCCATCCAGCCCATGGGGATCATGGCGGGGAAGTTGAAGGGCGCGATGCCCGCGAACACGCCCAGCGGTTCCCGGGTGAGCACAGTGTCGTACCCCGTGGAGGCGTTCATCAGGCTTTCGCCCATCATCAGCGAGGGGGCGGAAATGGCAAGCTCCGTGCCCTCCTTTGCCTTGAGCACGTCGCCCAGGGCCTCGTCCCAGACTTTTCCATGTTCTTCAGCGACAAGATGCGTGAGCTCGTCGATGTGCGCATCAATCAAGTCCCGCATGCGATACAGCACCTGCACGCGTTTGAGCACGGGCGTCGCCGCCCATTTTGGGAAAGCCGCCTTCGCGCTTTGAATAGCAGCCTCTACTTCTTCACTCGTACAGCATGGCGCCCGCGCCGCGATTTCGCCTGTGCTGGGGTTGTAGGCATCAATGTAGCTTTCCGTTTTTGATTCGATGAACTGCCCGCCTATGAAGGGCTTGAGATGTTGCATATCTAAAATTTCCTTTCGAAATTTGTTGACATTGTAAAGATAATTGTGTATAATATAAATATATTGTAAAGGAGGTGAGATAATATGGCAATGACAAGCATCAATGTCCGGGTGGACGAACAGGTCAAGGAACGTTTCGGCGGGTTATGCGAAGAGATCGGCATGAGCGTCTCCACAGCGTTCAACGTGTTCATGAAAGCAGCGCTGCGGGAAAACAGGATACCGTTTGAATTGGAAGCAAGTCACCTACCGACTGCGGAGGAGCTTGAGGAGTATTCAAGGATCATCAAAGAGCAAGGGTATAGCGTGCCCATTTAGCACATATCCGACTAGCCGCCATTCAGGCGGCTTTTTTCACCCCTCCAGCAGCCACTGATGCTCCGGCTGGAAATTCCGCTCCGTCCATGGATAGCCGTCGAAGTGGCGGATCATCCAGACATACATCATCGGGTAGCCCGGGGCGTTCACCTGCGGGTGATATTTCCCGCCGGGGATGGCCGCGAATGAGCGGTCGGTGATTTTGTACACGTTGTCGTCTAAAAAGCACGCGCCGAAGCCGTTGGGATGGCCGAAGCGGTAATAATAAACCTCCGGCTGGGGGTGCTCGTGGGGCGGGTAGGAGCTCCAGCCCCCCTGGGGGATCAATATTTCGCCGCACACCATGTTGGACCAGGGCGCGCTGCCGTAGTCGAAGAAGGTGCTGACGGTGCGAACCGCTTTACCGTCAAACTGGTCTTTTCCAAAGGTATCGCGGCGGGTATTTTCCGGCGTGTAGAATTTTGCGGGGAATTCGCGGTCGTTTTTGGCGGATTGCACCAGGATTTCGCTGCCCGCTTCCGCTTCGATCTCCACGACGGAATCGCGGCACACATGCAGGCAATGGCCTGGGTCGTCAATACACGAATCGCGCCGCGCGTTGCGGCCATTCATTTGCACATGCCCCTGGATGAGCACAATCGCCACTTCGCTTTCGGGCGCACGCATCCTGAACGTATCACCGGGCTCGAACGTATGAACGAAGATCTCCATCAGCATATTGGAATCTTCCGTGCAAATATGATTCTCGCCAGGTTTCAAATATCCAAACTCGTTCATGACGCGATCTCCTCAATCCTGACCGGCCGGCCCTCTTTGGCGCTCTTCGTCGCGGCGATCCCGATGAGCACCGCCGCAAGGCCGTCCTGGGCGTTGACGGGCACCGGCGTGTCGTTCACCACGGCCTCGATGAATTCCGTCACCTCCGTGGCGTAGGCCTGCATGTAGCGTTCCAGGAAAAAGAACAGCGGCTTTTTCCCGGCTGTGCCGGAGTCGGACCAAACTTGCACGTTGGACTCTGTATCATTGCCGCACAGGGCGGCGCCAAGCGAGCCGAAGACTTCAGCGCGCTGGTCATATCCATAGGCGCAGCGGCGGCAATTGTCAATCACGGCAAGCGCGCCGCTTTTGAGCTTCAGGCTGATGACGGCGGTGTCGAAATCGCCGGCCTCGCCGATCGCGGGATCGACCAGCACGCCGGGCGACACATACACCTCTTCCACCTCGTCGCCGGAAAGATAGCGCACCATGTCGAAATCATGGATGGCCATATCCAGGAAGATGCCGCCGGAACGGGCCGCGTACTCGGCGCTGGGAGGCTCCGGGTCACGGGACGTCACTTTAACTATCTCGACTTTGCCTATGCCGCCGTTAATTACAGCGGCGCGAAGCGCACGAAAATTATGATCGAACCGGCGATTGAAGCCCACCATATACTTTACCTGGCTTGACCGCAAAGCTTCCAATACCTGCTTGATTCGGCCAATATCGTGGTCGATGGGCTTTTCACAGAACACATGCTTGCCCGCGGCGATGGCCTCCAGCGAAATTTGCGCGTGGGTATCGGTGGAGGAGCAAATGAGCACCGCGTCGATGCTTTTGTCGTTGATGATGTCCAAATGGTCTTTCGTGATGCGTTCCACGCCAAGACTTTCCCTGGCCCATTGCGCTGTTTCGTCTGAGATAAATGGATCCGCGATGGCGGCGATTTTCGCGCCGCGGACATAATTCGCGATGGACCGCGCGTGCACCTTACCGATGCGCCCCGCGCCGATGATGCCGACGTTTAGTTGTTTCATATGCTTGTCTCCTTTATTGATTTCGTCAGTCAAGCGGTATATAGCAATCCAAAATGACCTCGCCGTTTTCGTCCGGTATCACGGAACGCGAGCGGTGGTACAGGTCGATGCACCATTTCATGTTGGCGCAGCTGCGGCCATTTTCTTTAATAGCTTTCGCGGTCGATTCAAAAGGGACGGCACGCGTCTCTGTTAACGATTTGGATTTGACCCAGCACAGCGCCGCGTCGGTTTCCGCCAACTCACGCGCGGCATATCCCTCTGGGATCGTCACGCCTTCTTTCATCAGCATTCCGACAATATAAGAGAAGTCGCCATCGCCCAAATACCAATCGAGAAAAACGCCCGCATGTGAGTGATTCAATACATATTCTGTTTGCGCTTCAAGAGGGGCGAAGGCGTTTTCCTTATAACACATTTCCCAAAAGCCGGGAAGCCGGTTGTCGCCGTTGTTCAATGCCGCGTCGCTATAACGAATTTCCTTGCCGACAATATAGATGCTTGGTAGCTTTATGATTTCGAATTTTACCAGATCCTCCATTGATCACAGCCCCGCCACTTCCCTGATATACCCCCTCGCCTTGAGGGCATACTCGAATGGATTGGCCAGCGCAGGATCCTGCTCGGCTTCGACTACGAACCAGCCCTCGTATCCGGCATTGTCCAGGATATCGAACAGCGGCGCAAAATCCACACAGCCGTCCCCCGGCACCGTGAACGCGCCCAGGCGCACGCCCCGCAAAAAGCTCAGCCGTTCTGCCTTTACTTTGGCCACGATCTCCGGGCGCATGTCTTTCAAGTGCACATGGGCCACGCGATTGACGTGCTTTCGCAATACCCTCACCGGGTCAATGCCCGCGAAGCTCAGGTGCCCGGAATCGAATAGAAGATGCACTTTGGCGGGGTCCGTGCCCCGCATGAGCCGGTCAATTTCCTCTTCCGTTTGCACGACAGTCCCCATGTGATGGTGGAACGTGAGCTTCATATCCCGCTGTGCGGCGATTTCACCCAGGCGGTTCAGGCCGTCGCAAAGCTTATCCCAGGCGGCATCGTCCATCACTGGCTTGCTGTCGAACACGGGCTGGTCGGTTCCCTGCACGGAGCCGGTTTGCTCGCTCGCGCCGATGACCTTCGCGCCCAGGAACAACAAAAAAACCAGCTGCGCTTCGAACTCCGCCGCCACTTCTTCAAACGGCTTGCTGAGCAGAAAGCTGGAGAACCAGCGGTTGCAGATGGTGAGCCCCCGCAAATCCAGGGCTTTTTTCAGCGCGGCGCGGTCCGCGGGATATTTGTTGCCCACCTCGCAGCCGACGAAACCCGCAAGCGCCATTTCGCTTACGCACTGCTCGAAGGTGTTTTCGCCGCCGAGGTCCGGCATGTCGTCGTTGGTCCAGCCGATGGGCGCGATGCCAAGTTTTACGTTCTTAAATGCCATATGCTTTCTCTCTTTCAGGTAATGTGTTACCAAATGGCATCAAATGAAAAGATCCCATGTATAAAATATAGCGGAAAAAGAATCGGCGTTAGTATTAACAGCATAAAACCAATCAGATATTGCCTGCCATCGTTATCATCCATCCAATCGTCAAGCCGATCCATCAGCCAGCCAAAGAAGATGTACTGCTTGCTCCAATCCCAGGCGCTGTATTTAACCGCTGCCTCAATTTCAACGCTTTCGCCATCAGGTGCTGTTACACGAATCGTTTCTCTGCCAGTCAAGTTGCCTGTAAACCCAACGGTATAGCCCCTGCCGTTTTCTTCCATTTCATATTCGAAGTAGAATAATGGGGGGTAGGCGTAATCTGATCCTAACGAAATAGACAATTCGCGCAGCGTCCATGTGGTCCCTTTAAGCAACGGGGCCAATGGTGTGTATCTGTTTGTTCTGAAGGTAACTTTGTTTTTTGCGGCGACAAGTGTTCCGCCTTCGTGTACATCAACCGCTGCATTGAAAGCGCCGCTTTTGCCAAGCGAAGCAACAATATAGTACGCTCTGTTTGCTTGCAGATTCTGATATAACGACAATATGTTGCCGCTATTGTAGGCCGGTTTAATATACTCGCTGCTGTGCAGTCGGCTGCCGATATCGTCATACAAATCGGCATCGGGGGTACTCCGGCCGCCAGCGTCGAAAACAAAGAGATAACCCCCGCTTTCGGCGGGCGTGAATTTGAACCAGGTGACGCCGGTCGCACCAACACGCTCGCCAAGCGCCAGTTCGATGGCTTCGTCTTTGTCAAAGCCATCCGGAAACGCCGCAGCCGTTACCTCACCCACTTCATCAGGCAAGGCGATTTCCTCCGCCCCGGCTCCAACACCGCCAACGCCAAGCAGCATAAGCGCCGCCAGCAAAACCTCCAATGCTTTCTTCAGTGCCTGTTTCATGGAGAGACCTTCTTTCTTGCGTTATAATGTTTCAAATACAACAGGCAGCGCCGCCCGGAACCCTTCCAGCATAGCGCAGGCCAATTCCCGCATCTGCGGGTGCGACGCCGCGGCCGTGCGCAGGCGGAAGAAATGCCGCCATTCCCGCAGGTTCATGGTCATCACGAGCTCCGCCTTCAGGCTGCTCGGCAGCACGGCGCGCGCCTCCTCCGGTTTTACGCTGTGTTGCAGCAAGCTAAGATAACATGCTTCGGCTAACAACATTTGCGCCTCCCAAAGCTTGTACGGGGCGCTGCCTTCCTCCCAGTAACAGGGCTTGATGAACGTGAGCCCGCCGCCGAATTTTTCATGGCCATAATTGCAGTAGCGGGTACTTTCCTGGGAATAGCTGGCGATGCGGTGCCGCACGATCTCGTGGGTCACGCCCCGGTCGCAGATGACCTTCGCGGTGATTTTCTCGTGCTCCAGCACGCTTTCGTGGCCGGATTTCACGATCATCCGCACGAAACGCTCAGCGGAGCCTTCCGTGATGCGGTCCTCGCTTTTGTAGCACACGCGGCCCGCTGCCTCAATACGCCGCAGCATGGCGTTGCCGTCGATGGGTTCGAGTTCAAAGGATGGTTTGATGATGTTCATGGCAAGCTCCTTAATCGCTTTTTTCATTTCGAAACGCCTTGATTTTTGCCCGGCTTCTGATCATTCCAATCGCTGCCCCCGCGCCAATCGCCAAAAGAACCATCATGACGATGATCTCGGGAATTTCCACCCCGTGGTCAACCATGGAAACGATGCCCGCCAATGCCGTTATGCCGCAAAAGAGAAGAACGGCGCAGCAAGCAACAAGCAGAACCCAGAATCCGGTAATAGAATCTTTTTTTGCCATCAATACTGCCTCGCTTTGCCCAAATTCAGCTCTTTGTCGGCATAGGCCGCCGCGCCAAGTTCACTTGATGGCACCGCCGCGACGCCGCAATGCCACCAGCCGCCGTAGCCGTCCGTCATGGTTTTGGGCAGCACCTTCATGTCAATCAACGTGCAGCGGGCCTGGGCTTTGCTGTCTTCCAGAGCTGTAATTAGCTCTTGTTTATTTTTCACGCGGTAGCCCACAGCGCCCATGGCTTCGCCTATGCCGGCATAGTCTATGTTCATGAAGCCGCCGTTTTTATATCGGAATTCCGTGCCGAAATTGCCCACGCCGTTGCCCATTTGGAGATTGTTGATGCAGCCGAAGCCCGCGTTGTCGAACAGCAGCAGGTTGATTTTTCGATTTTCCTGAACTGCGGTGACCAGCTCTGAATGCATCATCAAAAAGCTGCCGTCGCCCAGCATCGTATAGGCTTCTTTTTCCGGCTCGGCCAGCTTGCAGCCCAGGGTCGCGGCCACCTCGTAGCCCATGCAGGAGTAGCCGTATTCCATGTGATAGCTGTCTTTCGCGTCGGTTTCCCACATGCGCTGTAAATCGCCTGGCAAACTGCCCGAAGCCCCAACGACGATCGCGTCCGGCGCGATGTGCTTTCGAATCGCGCAGATGGCCTCCGTCTGCGTGAGTGTCCCGCCCAAATCCTGTATAAAGTCTTCGATGCAATTGGGATCTTTCGCGCCGACCAGCGTGTCAAAATCATCGCTATATCGATAATCCGCGAGCTTTTTCATTTCCAGCGCCCAGTTAGATTTTGCCCGGGATATCGCGCCGCCCCATTGGCTTTGATAATCAATCAGGCGGGATTGCAGGGCTTCCAGGCCGGCCTTCGCGTCGGCGAGCAAATACGCCGCGTCCAGCTTTTGCGCGTGGAATTTGTTTATATTAATGTTCAGGAACTTGCAGTTCTCATCGAAGAGCCACTTCGATGACGTCGTGAAGTCAGACAATCTAGTGCCAACTGAAATAATCAAGTCGGCTTGCTTTGCCAAAGTGTTCGCGGCGGAATTGCCCGTCACGCCGATGCCGCCAAGATTCATCGCATGGCTTCCGGGGGCGGCGCTCTTGCCGGCCTGCGTTTCCGCGAAGGGGATCTGGAAATTCTCGCAAAATTCGACCACGGCCTCGCCCGCTTCTGAATAGCGCACGCCGCCGCCGCAGATGATCAATGGCCGTTTGGCCGCCCGGATCATCTGGGCAGCCTCCGCCAATTCCTCTTCCACAGGCACAGGCCGCGTGATTCTATGCACGCGCCTGGCGAGAAAGCTTTCCGGCCAGTCGTAGGCCTCGCCCTGCACATCCTGCGGCAGCGCAACGCAAACGGCGCCTGTAATCGCTGGATCCGTCAGCACGCGCATGGCATGGATCATGGCGCTCATGAGCTGTTCGGGGCGGTTGATCCGCGCCCAGTACTTGCACACGGGCCGGAAGGCGTCGTTGGTGGTAATGGAATCGTCGTGCTCCTGCTCAAGCTGCTGCAATACCGGGTCAGGCTGTCTTGTGGAGAATGTATCGCCGGGGAGGAGCAGCAGCGGGATATTGTTCACGCTGGCGCAGGCCGCCGCCGTGACCATGTTCGCCGCGCCCGGGCCGATGCTGCTCGCGACAGCGATGATTTTCCTGCGGTTATGCTGCTTGGCAAAGCCAGCGGCCATGTGCGCCATGCCCTGCTCGTTTTTGCCCTGGTAGTAGTTCAGCCGGCCCGGGTCGGCGTCGAGGGCCTGGCCCAGGCCCAGCACGATGCCGTGGCCGAAAATGGTCGCCACGCCGTCGACGAACTTCGTTTCCATGCCGTCGAAGCGTATGTATTGGTTATCCAGGAATTTGATGAGGGCCTGGGCGACGGTTAAGCGGGTGGTTTTCATATGTGGCCTCCTGATTATATTTATGCTGCAACCAAAGAAATAAACTCGTCAATCTGTTCTTTCGTCAAGGCCATTTCATCTTCAAAAGACAGATCATTCAGCGTGACTTCTTTCATCTCGCTGCTTTTTGTTGCGACCGTAAAATATCTGATTGGTATATCAAGGCTCTTCGCCAGCATGATTTCAAACATAACTCCGTTGGCGATATCTCCAAACACCCATAGCTCATCACACATGGAAATGAGCTGGTTGTTGGCTCTTCGTATCAAATCCCTGTCTACCCTGTCGTTCAGGAAATAACCGAACGCCATAAATGGGTTGACAGGCAACATGCCCTGGTTAAAAACAAATTCGCATATGGCATCTTTGCAGTAAAAATACATTTTTGATTGCGCTGTAAATACTGTGTGGAGAGGCGTTGTGCTGCATACATTGAAATTGAATTTTTCTGCCATTGATTGAATATCCAAAAAATTGCTCCTCCTACGCCCCCGCTACCGTTAGCTCATAATCCACCCCGGCCTTCGCGCCCGCTATGTCAAAGGCCGCTCTGGCCGTGGCATAGGCAAGGTCTGGCGTGTTGTTTTCCCGGCTCAGGTGGGCGAGAATGAACCGGCCCGTCCCGCTTTGCAGGAGCTTGGGCAGAAATTCAGAACAAGCGGAATTTGACAAATGCCCAGCGTCCGACAAAATGCGGCGCTTGAGAAAATACGGATACGGCCCATTTTGGACCATGGTGACCTCGTGGTTGGACTCGATCAACACCGTATCGCTGCCCAAAAGCGCCGCACACGTTTCCTCCGTCAAAAAGCCCGTGTCTGTCGCCACCGCAAATTTCTCCCCGTTCCCGGCTTCACATGTAAATCCGCAGGGCTCGGCGCAGTCGTGGGAGGTGCGGAAGCTCTGCACCAGGATGCCATTGACCTCCACGCCGCCCTTCGGCATAACGCTAGCCTGTATGTTCGCTGTGAGCGCGCCGGCCTGCCGCAGCGCGCGCAGGGTTCCCGCCGTGGCGAACACCGGGATGTGGCCCCGCTCGCAGAACACCCGCAGGCCCGTGATGTGGTCGGTGTGCTCGTGCGTGACAAAAACAGCGCCAATCCTGCCCGGATCAACGCCGTTGTCTCTCAAGGCCAAGGCAATTCTTTTGGCGCTGACGCCTGAGTCAATTAAAATCCCGCCGGCGGCGCTGCCGATGTACGTGCAGTTGCCGCTGCTGGAGGAAAACAGGGGGACTAGCTTCAAATAATTGAGCCTTTCATCAGGTGATTTACGGGGCATGTTTTTTGCGGTACGGCGAATGATAGGCGATGAATATGATTCAACGCATTGCACAAAAACCCATTTTTATCCCGCATCTAAATTCGCGTCTAAAATGATCGTCGCCATGACCACGAACGGCGCGTCCCCGGTGTTGCGCAGGGCATGGGATTTCCCGCCGCCCGTGCTTGCCGCGTCGCCGGGGGAAAGCGGCGTCCATACGCCGTCCTCCAGAATCTCGCCGCTGCCCGCAAGGACATAGAACAGCTCCGTTTCGTTCACGTGGGGGTGCTCGCCGATGCCCGCGCCCGGGGGCAGGGTCAGCCGCGCGTGCAGGCGCAGGCCCTGGGGCAGCGCGCCTGCCGCGTGTGAGATGCAAACCTCGCCTTCGCCGCCGCGCATGCGCTGCCTTGCCTCGGTGGGGAGGCTGCCGGCTTTCGTCACCATGGAATCAACCCTTTCATATAAAAATGCCGGGGAATATGGCATGCAAAAAAAGGTTCCGCGCAAAAATGCAAGCGAAAACGCGGGGTCCGCCGGGATATATGAAACCGGTAAGTGCGGGACCGGCAGTATCCGGAACGGCCTTGGAGCGATGCGGTTTGCGCTGGCTCAGGCCCGGAAGATCAACGCGGCAGCCGCTTTCCGTTGGGTTGTGCACGGCCCATAAAATAATGACGCATGAACTCCCCCACATAGCTCCTGACGACAGCCATGCGCAGACGCTGAATTGATCGCCAGGGGCCCCTTCTTTGAGGGGGCAGCAGTACCTTTGTCACGCAGTACGTTTGCAATTTTGCTGGCGTGAGGAGGGGGAGTTTGTTTTCGCAAGAGGCTAAATAATTGCGCATTGTGAATTAGCCCGCCGCCTTCATCTCCGCGCCGAATTCCTGTACCTCGCGCCGTTTGATTACCGCGCCCATGCCCTTAAGCTTGCCCACGATATCCTCATAGCCCCGGTCGATGTATTCGACATTCTCAATTTCGGTAATGTCGTTGGCGGAAAGCCCCGCGACGATCATCGCGGCGCCGGCCCGCAGGTCGTATGCCTTCACGGGCGCGCCCTTGAGGGCCTGCACGCCCTCCACCACGGCCACGCGGCCGTCCACCTTGATTTGCGCGCCCAGGTGGGTGAGCTGCTCCATGTAGCGGAAGCGGTTGTCGAAAATGCCCTCGGAAAGAATGCTCGTGCCTTCGGCCGTGCACAGCATCGCGCCGAACTGGGGCTGCATGTCGGTGGGGAACCCCGGATGGGGCATGGTTTTGATCTTGCAGCGCTGGAGCCGTTCGGGGGCCCGCACGAGAACCGCGTCGTCGAATTCCTCCACCCGCGCGCCGCATTCAATGAGCTTGGCGCTGATGCTCTCCAGGTGCTTGGGGATCACGCTGCGCACGAGCGCCTGGCCGTGGGTGGCGGCAATGGCGGTCATGAAGGTGCCCGCCTCGATTTGGTCCGGGATGGTGGTATATTCGCAGCCGTGGAGCTCTTTCACCCCGTGGATTTTGATGACGTCCGTGCCCGCCCCGCGGATGTCCGCCCCGCAGGTATTGAGGAAGTTGGCAAGGTCCACCACATGGGGCTCCTTGGCGGCGTTCTCAATCACGGTGATGCCGTAGCCCCTGGCGGCGGCGAGCATCACGTTGATGGTCGCCCCCACGGAATAGTTCAAAAACACCTGGCTGCCCTGGGCGCCGTTCGCGCTGTGCAGGCCGATGATGGCGTTTTTCTCAAAATTCACCGTCGCGCCAAGGGACTCGAAGCCCTTGATATGCAGGTCGATGGGGCGCACGCCGAAGTCGCAGCCGCCGGGCATGGCGACCCGCGCGTGGCCGAAGCGCCCGAAGAGCGCGCCCAACAAGTAATACGACGCGCGGCAGTGCTTGGTCAGCTCATAGGGCACCTCGCCGGAATCGAAGTACCGGGTATTGATTTCCACGGCGTATTTGCCCACGCGCCGCACATCCGCGCCCAGTTGGTGCAGGATATGCAGCATCACCGTCACGTCGCTGATATTGGGAATGTTATCGATCCGGCAGGTGTCCTTCGTTAGGATTGTACCCGCCAGAAGCGCCAGCACGGCGTTTTTCGCCCCGCCGACGTTGACTTCCCCGCCAAGCGGCCTGCCGCCGCCGATGATAATTTTCTCCATGTGATTACTATCTCCCAGCCTCAGTAAAAAATGAAGTTATGCCGCCTTTTCCAATATGGCGATGCGGGCGCATAGGGTGAGCAATTCCGCCGCCTGGCGCAGTTCTTCGATGGGAGGGAACGTGGGGGCGATGCGCAGGTTGCGGTCTTCGGGGTCCCTGCCGTAGGGGAAGGTCGCGCCCGCCGGGGTGAGCGTCACGCCCGCCTCTTTGAGCAGCAGGTGAGTCCGTTTGGCGCAGCCGGAGGGCAAATCCAGGCTGATGAAATAGCCGCCCCGCGGCGCTGTCCAACTGGCAAGGCCCGCAAGGTCGCGCGCGAGAATTTCCAGCACAACCTCGAATTTGGGCCGCAAAATCTCGGCGTGCATTTTCATGTGCTGTTTTATGCCCTCCAGGTTGCCAAAAAAGCGCGCGTGGCGCAGCTGGTTGAGCTTGTCGTGGCCGATGGTCTGGAAGCTCATGCGGGCCTTGATGGCCGCGATGTTCGCCGGGGAAGCCGCGATCGCCGCGACGCCCGCCCCCGGGAACGTCACCTTCGAAAAAGAAGACACCACGATGAAGTGATCCTCCGTCCCGGCCTCCTTCGCCGCCGCGAGGATATTCAGCAGGGGGTCAGTGGTATCATAGAGGTCATGCACGAGGTAGGCGTTGTCCCAGATCACGCGGAAATCCGGGGCGGCGGGCTTCAGGGCCGCGAACGCCCGGACGACCGCTTCGCTATAAGTTTTGCCTTCGGGGTTCGAATATTTTGGCACGCAGATGAGCCCCTTCACGAGGGGATCCTTCACGTATTCGGCCACCAGGCCCATGTCGGGGCCGTCCGCCAGCATGGGGACGTTGACCATCCCGATGCCCAGGCGCTCCAGCAGGCCGAAGTGGCGGTCATAGCCGGGCACGGGGCATAAAAATTTTACCTGGCCCGCGTCCAGGCTCTGCTTCATCCAGGGCTCAGCGCCGGCGCCTTGCAGCATGCACTGGGCCACGTAGTCGTACATCAGCGTGAGGCTGGCGTTGCCGCAGACGATCACCTGCCCGGCGGGCACCTCCAGCAGCTCGCCAAAGAGCCGCTTGGCCTCGGGAATGCCGTCCAGGATGCCGTAGTTGCGGCAGTCGAAGCCGTTTTCGGCCTTTGCCGGCGTCACCCAGCGGGCGTCCAGGAGGTCGCCCGAAAGGGCGCACTGGTCCGCGCCGGGTTTTCCACGGGACATATCGAGCCCCAGTTTTTTTGCCTGCCAAGCCTCGTAATCAGCCTGAAGTTTCGCGAGTTGGGTCATTATGTAGTCTCCATTTCAATCATTTCCTATCTTATATTATACTCGTTTGCGCTTATAAAAACAAGGGGGAGGGCCAAAAATTTTTTTGCGCCGGAGAGGCCAAAAATTTTCACGGGGATTTTTTGCCTTTGCAGGAAATTTTCTTGACAAAGCAGAAAAAATATGTTACAATTTTTTGGCCATTCCATACTGAGCAGGATGAATGGCAATATGATTAGTTTGGGAGGAATCAGTTATGGCATTTTGCGGAAATTGCAGCACCGAGATTCAAGAGGGCATGACATTTTGCCCCGTATGCGGCGCCAGTACCGGCAGTGCCGGCGGCTTTGATGAAGCCAAGGACGCCAGCGACAACAAGTTTATGGGCATTTTGTCCTATATCCTTTGGTTCGTGCCCCTCATCACGGGAGATACCAAGAAATCCCCCTTCGTCAAATTCCACGCCAACCAGGGCCTGCTCGTATTCATCCTCGGCATTGCATATTCCATCGCCGCATCCATCCTCCGCGCGATCCTCGGCGCTATTTTCCCGCTGCGCTGGACCAGCACCTTCGTTTACGGCAGGGGCGCGATTTACTCCATCCTTTCCGGCATCATCGGCCTTGCTTCCCTGGCGGTTCTTGGCTTGGCCATCATGGGCATCATGAACGCGGTCAACGGCAAGAAAAAAGAGCTGCCCATCATTGGCGGCATCACGATCCTCAAGTGAGTTGAGAATTATCTGAAGAAAGAACCTCCCTGGTGACGGGGAGGTTTTTGTTTGCAGAACAAATTGTTGCCGCTCCGCGATTGCACCCCCAGTCGCCGCACGAGAGACAGTGTTGCTATGCGTTAGGTTCGCTCGCGGTGACAGCCCCGGAGCGATTAATTTATTACCCAATCACCGTCATCCCGGGCACGGCATCAAGGCCCGCCACCTGGCGGATGGAGCCCACCTGATAGAGCATATCGCCTTTGCTGTCTTTTCCCCGCTCAAAGAGCACAATGATCATGGTTTTCGCGGCTTCCGGTTCTGCCGGACGCCCGCGTTCATCCACCTTAAAATCGCTATTGGGCAAATAATCCACGGTGAGCTCGATTGAGCTGCCGGTTTTTTTAATTTCCGGGCGCACCTTGGGCGAATACATGCGCAGCGCCGCGGTAATCGGCACCAAGTACACTTCCTTGGCGGGGTCGTAGATGAAATCGAAATCCGCGCCCTCCACGGTGGCGTGCCTTGGCGGCAGAATGCCGAAATAATCCTGGAACGCCTGCTCCACCCTTGCCTTGGGCACCTGCATGCGGCCGTCGTCGTCCATGCTGAACTGGTCGGGCGTGTTGTCGTCGGACTGCAAAATGGACCACAGGCAGATATCCAGCAGCTGCGGCACGTTTTTGTCCGGCACGCCCTCGATGGAATCGAAGGGGTCCGGGTCGTGCGCGACGATGTCCCGCAAAAATATTTCGTAACCTTCCCGCTCTTTTGGGTTGTCGATGCGCGCCCGGATGCCGGACGCCGCCATACGCGCCAAAGATATCATTCCAACCACGGCCAGAGCCACTAAAAACATCCCCAAAGGAAACGCCCATTTATGCGAGCGCCTGTGCCTTCTTACCTCTGCCATTGTATTACCTCCTGTAGGGGCGGCCTGCGGGCTGCCCGCAATCTAAAATAACCTTCATGTATGCGCGGGAATAACCTTCATTTATGCGCGGGCGGCTCTCAAGCCGCCCCTACATTACCGAATCTGCCCGCTGCCATAGATCAAATATTTGCCGCTGGTCAGGTGCCGCAGGCCCAGCGGGCCCCTCGCGTGCAGCTTTTGCGTGGCGATGCCGATTTCCGCGCCGAGGCCGAATTCGCCGCCGTCCGTAAAGCGCGTGGACGCGTTGACATACACCGCCGCCGCGTCGACCTCGTTCAGGAAGCGCTGCGCCGCCGCGTAGTCGCCTGTCACGATGCACTCGCTGTGCCTGGTGCTGTATCGCGCGATATGCGCCAGGGCTTCGTCCATACCGGAAACCACTTTAACCGACAAAATCAACTCGCCGTATTCCGCCGCCCAATCCTCTTGCGTGGCGGGAATTCCATCGATGATGGCCAACGCGCGTTCGTCGCAGCGCAGCTCCACATTGCTCAATTTTTCCGCGAGCCCCGGCAGGAAATCCTCCGCGATGCCCGCGTGCACAAGCAGCGTTTCCAGCGCGTTGCAGACCGAGGGCCGGGAGACCTTCGCGTTCTCCGTAATGGCAAGGGCCATGGCGATATCGGCTTTGGCGTCAATGTAGGTATGGCATACGCCGGCGCCCGTTTCGATCACGGGGACCGTGGCGTTTGCCACCACCGCCTTGATGAGCCCCGCGCCGCCCCTGGGGATGAGCACGTCCACCAGGCCGTTGGCACGCATAAGATCATTGGCGCTTTCCCGCGATGTATCCTCCACCAGCTGCACGCAGTCCGCCGGCAAGCCTGTTGACGCGATCGCCTCGCGCAGCGCGTTCGCGACGGCCATGTTGGAATGGATGGCCTCCTTGCCGCCCCTTAAAATCAGCGCGTTCGCGCTTTTGAGGCAGAGGGCCGAAGCGTCGGCGGTCACGTTGGGCCGGGCCTCGTAGATCATGCCGATGACGCCAAGGGGCACGCTCACCTGCCGCACCTGCAGGCCATTGGGCAATACGCTGCCCCCAAGCACCACGCCGATGGGATCCGCCATGCCCATGATGTCCAGGATGCCCTGGCGCATGCCCGCGATGCGCGCGGGGGTCAGGCGCAGGCGGTCCTGCAGGGAAACCGTCATATTGTTTGCCTGCGCGTTTGCCAGGTCAAGCGCGTTCGCTTCCAGGATCGCCGCTTCTTTTTCGGCCAAAGCGCGTGCCATGGCCTGGAGCGCCGCGTTGCGTATGCTGCCGGCGCTCACCATGAGCGCGCGCGCCGCCTCCTGCGCCCGCAGGCCCATTTGTTGAATCGTCATAATCAATCGCTCCTATTCTTTTTGTTGACAATTGTGCTTGTGTAAAATTGAACTCCCCCATATAGCGCCATAAAAAATGCGAAATTTTGATAATGCCTGGCCGTTATTGTCCCCCTCTTGGAGGGGGATTCTGACGATAACCGCAACCCTTTGTGCTGGTTTTCCACAAACTTGCGTTCTTCGTCAGGATGCCCCCCTTGGGGGGCCGGTGCGAAGCGCCGAGGGGGTGGTGCGGAGCACAAACAAATCAGTACCATCTGAAAGAGCCAATCTAGTTCCGCATTGCCTTAAACCAGGTTCCGATTTGCCTGCCATCCATGAGCTGATATAAGTCTTCCGGCACAGCGCCGTTTAGGATCACCGCGTCGATGCCCGCCTCCGTGGCGATTTTCGCGGCTTCCAGTTTTGTGGTCATCCCGCCGGTGCCACGGCTGCTGCCGCTGGCGCCCCCAAGGGCCAGAATGTCGTCCGTGATTTTAGATACGACGGGAATCAGCCGCGCGTTATCATCCTCCGTGGGGTTCGCGGTATATAAGCCATCCGTGTCAGTAAAAAAGATCAACGCGTCAGCTTGAATGAGCTTTGCGACCAAGGCGGACAAATTGTCGTTGTCGCCGAAGCGCATGCCCTCGATTTCTTCGGTGGAAACGCTGTCGTTTTCGTTGACGACAGGAATCGCGCCGAGCTCCAGAAGCTTCGCGAATGTATTCAGCAGGTTCGCGCGGCGGCCCTCGTGGGTGAAATCGCCCCGGGTAAGCAGCAGCTGCCCCACGGCATTGCCGCATTCGCCGAAATATTTGTCGTAAAGGAACATCAGCTCGCACTGGCCCACGGCGGCGGCGGCCTGGCGGCTGGGGGTGTCCTTGGGGCGTTCGCGCAGGTTCAGGCCATTCACGCCCATGGCGAGGGCCCCGGAGGAAACCAGCACGACCTCCCGCCCGGCGTTGTGCAGGTCGCTGAGCACGGCGGCAAGGCGGCTGATGACACGCAGGTTCGTTTTGCCCGCGGCATGGGTGAGGGTTGACGTGCCCACTTTGACGACGATTCTTTTTGCGTCTTTTACTTGGTTCATAGATTATGTGCGCTCCTAATGATTATGTTTGCTATTTATATGCGTTCGAGCCTCCAAAGCTCACCGAGCGTTTGAAATCCCAGGCGCTTCGCCAATTGAATGGATACCGCGTATTTGCGCCCAAGGCACCAGATCGGATGATGTAATTTTAAAATCTTCTGAAATGCCATTGGCCAATTCGCCAATTTGCAGAATACACATGGTGACCGAACGGAAATAATCTTTGTCTCGCAGAAAAACTTCGCGGTTGTCTCCAAAGCGGCTAATGGATTCTTCTATCTCTTCGCAATATACCAGCATGTGCCGGATTCGCTGTATATCTGGTTTTTCCATAGATCCGTATCCTCTCTTTTAATATTGCGTCCACAAACCATGGCATGCGCTGCCTGCATTCGTCGTCAAGGGCCTCTTCTTCCACGATATCCAGCTCTTTTTTTAACGCTTCATTTAAATCGTTGTATAATCCGCCAAGCTCAAACAGTGTGCTGATCTTCGAACCTTTATTTTCAATCAGCACATCCACGTCGCTTTCCTCCGTGGCGTCCCCCCGGGCGTAGGAGCCAAAAATATACACCGCCGGAATATTATATTTTTTCGCGATGGGCGCGATGATGTCGCGCAGCTGGTCCAGGGTATAAATCATTTCGACGCTCCTCTCCGGTTAATTTCACGCGATGATCTCCTTCATCCGCCGCTCGGTTTTGTGCCCGCACTTGCCCAGCACGCACAGCACTGTTTGCTTCGCGTCCAGCATTTCCTGCGCATAGGCGCGGATCTCCTCCAGGGTCACGGCGCGGTAGGCCGCGATGCTTTGCTCCACCGGCAGGGGGGTTCCCAGCAGCAGCGTGTTGCTCGCCGTGCGGGAGGCCCTTGCGGCATTGGACTCCAGGCCCATCACGAGGCCGGCCGCCGCCTGCTCCTGGGCGCGTTTGAGCTCCTGCGCGGTCACTTCATTAGAAAAAGCCTGTAAAATGCGTACCACTTCCTCCAGCGCCCTGCATTGGGTTTTCGCGCCGAGCCCAAGGGATACCCCCGAAATGCCTTCCCGGCAATGGTGCACGTTGAAGAAATCAACGGAGTAGACGAGGCCGAGCTCTTCTCTCAAGCGCTGGAAGAGCCGCGACGACGTGGAACCGCCCAGCATCGTGCTCAACAGCGCCGCCTGGTAGCGCTTGGGATCGCCGCTGGAGCAGCCGGGGAACGCCAGGATGATCTGGTTTTGCTCCACCTTCTTCGGCGTGAATTTGATGTCCGGCGTGAAGCGCGCGGCGGGCAGCTCCTCCATGGGCCGCGGCGGCTCCGACGATGCGGGCATATCCCCGAAGAGCTCCTCGATCCGCGCCCTTAGATTTGCCGCGTCGAACTTGCCGCAGACCGAAAGCACCATGTTGTCCGGCGTAAAGAATTTTATCATGTGCGCGTGCAGATCATCGCTCGTTAACGCCTTGACGCTTTCCCGCGTGCCCAGTATATTTTTACCCAGCATGTGGCCGGGCCAGGCGGCCTCATAAAACAGGTCGAACACAAGGTCCTCGGGCATATCCTCGTACATGGCGATTTCCTCGGCCACGACGCCTTTTTCCATGGCCAGGTCCTCGGGGGCGAGCTTGCTGTTTTTGAGCATATCCGTGAGCAGGACGAGCATTTTGCCCAGGTGCTCCGGCAGGGAGCGGATGTATACGCAGGTATATTCCTTGCTCGTATACGCGTTGAGGTTCGCGCCCAGGTCGTCGGCGGCTTCCGCCAGCTGCCGCGCCGTGCGGGTTTCGGTCCCCTTGAACAGCATGTGCTCCATCATGTGGGAAATGCCGCACAGCGCCGGCGTTTCGTAGCGCAGGCCGGAGCGCACGCACAGGTTCACGGCGCAGCTTTGCGCCTGCGGCATTTCGTCCAGCAGCAGCCGCAGGCCATTGGGCAGTACGATGGTCTCGATTCCGGTCATTTAATTCTCCTGCAACGCGGATTTGTAATGAAACTCCCCCTCGTAGTGGGATCAAAATTGCGAAGCTTTCATATTCTCTTGGCGTTATTGTCCCCCTCCCGGAGGGGGATTCTGACGACAGCCGTTAGCAGTTGCTAAATTGATCGCCAGGGGCCCCCTGATGAGGGGGCAGCAGTTCTTATGTCATGCAATACCTTCGCAATGATGCAATTACTGGGTGGGGGAGTTCAATTACGAATTACACATTACGAATTCCGAATTAAAAAATCCAATTCCCTTTCCGCGGCCGGGTCGCAAAAAAGGAATTCCAAGCTGCCGAAGGTGACGCGCTGGCCGTGGCTCAGCGGCATGCGCAAATGCAGAGATTCGCCGTCCACCTTTGTGCCGCCCTGGGAGCCGGTGTCGAAGAGCACCCAGCCTTCGCGGCGCAGGGCGATGACCGCGTGGAAGCGCGAAATGGTGGGGAGGTTCAGCACCACGTCGCACCTTGGCGAACGGCCCACGGAATTTTCGCAGCGCTCCAGAGGAAGCTTGTCACGGGAGATCAGGCTGAGCAAAAACGCCTCCTGCGGCACGAATTTCCGCCGCCGCGCGAGCCACGCAAGGCAAACCGCGACGATCACGAAGGCCAGCCCCGCCAGAAGATATCGCGTGAGCGAAAATACGATCGCAAGAATTCCATCCATCATGGCTCCTGTTCAACGACGGAAACTTGATTTTCAAAAAATCGCAGCGGCTGGTCATAGACCGCGTGCCCGGTTTCGGGTATCCGCCCTTCCACGGTGAGGGTGATTTCCTCAAGCCCAAAGAAGATCAGCAGGGTATTCACCAGGCAGCCGATGCGCAGGTATTCCCCCGCGGTGCCGGTGCTGTTGATGGCCCGTCCATAGGCTTCGTTCATGTCCGCGGCGCCGTTCGCAAAGCCGAGCAGCGCGCAGCCCTCCGGCAAAGCCCCCTCCGCTGCAAGCAGGGCGACCAAATCCTCCGCCGTGCCATTTGTCACGGCTTCCTTTACGATAAAGCCGTCCGCGTTTTCGTTGGGCAGGTAAAGGGCCGCCATTCGCGGTTCAACGGGGTTTTTCCTGCCGCACGCCGCCAGGCCTATCACCAAACACAGCGCCAACAAACATATTGCTATCTTTTTCATGACAATTCCTCTCTTCCTAATTGCAACTGCGGCACAGCCGACTCAATCAATCACAATCCTCTGCTCCAACCGGACCACCCCTTCCGGCTGGGCGTCCTTGATGTACGGGTCGAAGAAGATGCCCGGCGCGCGGCCGGAGGGGTAGAGCTCCTTGAGCGGCAGCAGCACGAAGGCGCGCTGGAGCATGCGCGGGTGCGGCAGGCTCATCTCGAAGCTTTCGCTTTTCACGCCCTCATACAGCAGCAGGTCCAGGTCGATGAGCCGCGCGAAATTGCGCGGGCCGCGCACGCGGCCAAGCGCCGCCTCGATGCCGAGGCACGCGCCCAGCAGCGCCATGGGCGACATCAGCGCGTCCACCTTCACGCACATGTTGTGGAACGGCTCCTGCTCTTTATCGTTCGCGGGAACATCCACCGCCCGGCTTTGGTAGATGGATGAAATCCCCGTAATTTTCACTCCAGGCAGGCGGCTGACCGCCTGCAGCGCCCGCAGCATGTTTTGGTTCTTATCGCCCTGATTGCTGCCCAGCCCAATGGCCGCTTCGCTCATTCCGTTCACACCTTTCTTCTGTTTTCCGATACCATTGACGCATGAAAGCGATCCTGTTTTGTTTTCAAGCTTATCTCTCCTTTTTCAACTCATATATAATATCAGACACCTGTAGCTGCAGGGGAGCGTCCGGCTTGTGCACCCGCAGCGTGACGCTTTGCAGCAGCGTGAATTCGTCCAGGATGCCCCTTGCCGTGCGGTACGCCGCGTGCTCGATAAGATTGCACGGGGGCTCCCTGAACATGGCCGCCGCGCGCTTTGCTACTTGAGAATAATTCACGGTGTCGTTCAAATCATCGCTCAGGCAAGCGTTCCCGCTGTCGAATTCCAGCAGGATGTCCAATAAAAACACCTGCCCGTCCCGGCGTTCCCCCGGGTTGCAGCCGTGGAAGGCGAATACCTCCAGGCCCTCGATTGTAATGCGCTCCACTAAATCCTATAATCCTTTCTATTTTACCTGCTTTTGCTGTGATTGTCAAGTGACTGGCCCATGATTTTATGGCATAATTTGCCGCGCCGCTTCTTTCACGTCATGGACTCTCAGGATGGTAGCCCCACCCCGCAGGGCGAGTGCATGCGCCGCGATGGTGCCCTCCGGGGTTTTGCCGGTCACCCGCTTGCGGGAGGCCCCAACCAAATATGCCATGCAGGGGATTCTGAGCTGTGCCGAATGGGCCAATAACAATCGATTATCCTCGTGCTTCTTGCCGAAGCCGATGCCCGGGTCCACGCAGAGCTGTGACGGCTCCAATCCAAAGGCCATCGCCTGTTCCGCCATCTTCCGCAGGGCATTCGCAACAACGGTGACCACATCGGGCCGGTAGTCCGGCATGGCGTCCGCGCCGCCGCCGTTATGCATCAAAATCCAGCCCGCGCCGTGGGATTTGACCATCCGCGCCATCTCCTGCGTCACAATGCCACTGACGTCGTTGACGATCCTGACGCCGCGCCGCAGCGCCGGCTCCGCCACCTCGGGATAGAACGTATCGACCGAAACCGGGATTTTGATGTGTTGCATCAACGTATCCAAAACCGGCAGCAGGCGGCTGAGCTCTTCCCGCGGCGATATCGGCCTGCTGCCAGGCTTGGTGGACTGCGCGCCGACGTCCAGGATATCCGCGCCCTCCGCCTGGATTTCCAAAGCCCGCGCAAGTGCCGCCTCCGGCGAAAGATAAGCGCCGCCGTCATAAAACGAGTCCGGCGTGATATTTAGAATGCCCATGACCTGGGTTTTTGAATTGTCAAATTGAAAATAATTGTTCATTGTAAATTGTTAATTGGTGAGCAAACGCAGGGCCTCGGCACGGGGTTCGGCCTCGCGCATGGCGCCCCGCAGGGCGGAGGTGCGCGCCTGTGCCCCGGAAGCCTTGACGCCCCGCATGGTCATGCACAGGTGCTCGGCCTCCAGCACGACGGCCACGCCCGCGCAGGGGATGCGCTTATAGAGGAAATCGGCGATTTGCGAGGTCAGGCGCTCCTGCAGCTGCGGGCGGCGGGCGAAGCAGTTCACGATGCGCGGCAGCTTTGAGAGCCCCAGCACCCGGCCATTGATCGGCAGGTAGGCGATGTGCGCCTTGCCGAAGAACGGCAGCAAATGGTGCTCGCACATGGAATAGAACGGAATATCCCGCACGACGACCATTTCGTCGCCCGACACCTGAAAGTATTTTAGATGTGCCGAAGGATCCTCGCTTAAACCGGAAAACAGTTCCGCGTACATTCTGGCGCAGCGGACCGGGGTTTCGATTAAGCCCTCACGCGTGGGGTCCTCCCCAATGGCTTCCAGCAGGTCCTGTATGGCTGCCTCAATGCGTTGATGGTTCATGACATCTCCTTTATTTTACAACCGGGAACACCCGGATAATCCGCAGGTCCTTGACCTCCGAGCGGTAGATGGTTTCTGTGCTCACATTTTGCGCAAGCGCCATGTTGGCGACGGAAAGGATGCGGTACACGCGCTGCTCCGGCGGCTCGAACAGGTAATCCCATCCCTGCCGCATGGCCTCCTCATCCGTAAAGCGCAGCTCCAGGCAGCCGTTGCCGGCGCTCAGGGATTGCACCATCTGCTGCGTCAGCATGGATTCGTCGCTTCGCCCAAGGGACGAAAACGTAAGCTCCGCGCGAGTGAAATAATTGGCGTTGGTGGAAACGCAGGGAGTTTCGGGATCCGTCAGCTCGTGGGAGGCGGAAATTTCCTTGTCCGATAAATTGAAGTACGCGCGGCTGACATAGCGGTCCTCCCGCTGGTCCACCACGGGGGAGTTCCACGTGGCGTCCAGATGATACCAGCTGCCGTCGATTTTCACCTTGTTCCACGCGTGGCCGCCGCCCACGCCCAGGGAGTTCACGGCGTTGCCGGTGACGATGTACGCGTCGATGCCGCGCATCTCGAGCAGCATGAGCATCGCCTTGGAATAGCCCTCGCAGGCGGCCTGCCCGCTCACCAGCGCGCCGTACGCGGTGTTGTGCACGGAATCGGTGATGTTGTCGGTATACCGGCAGTCCCGCGCGAGCCGGTCGTGCAGCGCCAGCTCCGCCTGGAACGCGTCCCCCGGCGCGAGGGCGACATATTCCCGGCAGATTCGCATGAGCGCCTCGCGCTGTTTCTCGTATTCCGCCGGTTCCAGGCGGTATTCCGGCAAAAAGCCGATGACCTCGCCGCGCAGGGTGGCTGTCTTATAATGCGTGGAGGAGATCTGGAACAGCAGCGGCTGGTCGAACATCAGCGCCTGGAATACCCGGCCCATGGCCTCGGGGCTGAGCCCCTCGATTTTGACGGACTCGGGGAAGGCGGGCAGCTGCGAATAGATATCGCGGTAGGCCTGCCGCTCTTCCGGGTCCAGCTTATGGTAATAATGCCGCACGCGGCCCACTTCCGTGGGCGGCGGCGCTTCGGGCAAGGTGGTGGGCGCCGCAGTCGGGACCGGAGCCGGTACGGACGCCGGCAGGCTTTGGCTTTCATCATCGGGCGGGATAACCGGCCCGCGCTCCTGCTGCCGCGCCGCGGCCCAAAAGATGACGCTGGCAATCAGCAGCAGTATGGCAAACCCCCATAGGCGGTTGCGTCTTCTCAATGGATTGCTTCTCCTTCTCGCACGTCAAATTTGATTTGCTCGCCGCTTTGCAACAGCGCCTGCAGCAATATCTGCTGTGCCTGGAATTCCTTGGCGGTAATGTCCGTCTGCAATATATTTACCAGGGAATTGAAGCGCCGTTCCAGGGTTTCGGGGCTGTCCGCGTTGGCTGGGACCAGGTAGGTTTCCAGCATGCGCCCCAGTACCTCGCCCTGCATCTTTTGGCCGTCCGGCCGCGTGCCGAGGTAACGCATGTAGCGCAGGAGCATGTCCCCCTGCAGGCTTTGCGTGCCCTGCGCCAGGGTGATGCTGAAGGAGGATTCCCGGTAGTCGATGCGCGCGGGATTTTCAATGGAAACGGCCCCCATAATGGTCACGGCCCGCGCGAACCCGTCGTCCGTCCCGGTGATGTAGCGGTCCACGGCGGTTTCCGTCAGGGCCTCCACGGCGGTTTTCAGGCCCTTGGCGCCGCCGTCCTTTTGCGCCTGCTCCAGCGTGATGTCGCCGTCGCCGTCCGGGGCCTTTGCCGTTGGCGAAAGCGGATGGATATGGATTTTGCGCTGGGCGATATCCGCCCGTACGAGGAAGACAAAGCGCAACTCCTGCTTTTGGTTGCCGGTCCCGCTGAGCAGGAACACCGCGCTGCCGGTGTGCTTCCAGGCGTCCGGGTCTTCCGGTTCGGTGGGCTCCGTGCGGTCGAAGTATGTGCCGATGAGCCGGTCGATCAGGCCGTCCTTTTGCAGAGCTAGGACAGAAACCACCGCCAGCAGCAGCGCGATGGAAAAAATCCCCGCCACAAACCGCCATACCATTTCCATGCGCCGTTTGCGCGCCGGCCGGAACTCAAGGTCATATTTTGTTGTTTTGCGCATTTCACATCATCCTCCCAAAAACACCGCCGCCATCGCCGGCACTTCCACATCTCGCGCGGGCAGCTCACAAGCCGCCCCTACAGGCAATCTATAGTGAATCCCATGGGGGTTGGCGTTTGCGATCACAATGACCCGGTCGTCTTCTTTTTCGCGCAGATACGCGATGCAGCCCATTGCCGCGCTGAGCAAATGAAATTCGCCCGAGAAAGCCTTGCGCCTGTGGCGCAAACAGCCAAGTTTTCGATAATATGCCAGCAAATCCTGATCTTCCTCCCCCCAGGGATAGCAAGCCCGGTTGTAGGGGTCCATGCCGCCCTGCAGGCCCGCTTCGTCGCCATAGTAGACGCAGGGGTTGCCGGGGAGGGTGTATTGCAGCGCCGCGCAGAGCTTTAGCTTTGCCGAAGCCAGCTTGTACTGCGATTGCGTGAGCCGCATTGGCGCGCGCGAGGGCGATTCCTCTTTATCGTCAAACCCAAGGCGCGTGAGTATGCGCAGGGTGTCGTGGGTGCCGATGTGGTTCATCAGGCCGTCAATCGCCCCGGGCGGGTAATGCTCCTGCTGGCTCATGAGGACTTCGGCAAGCCGCTCCGCCGCGCCTTCTTTCGCGAACGCGATGATGGCGCCCGCCAGGGGGTAGTTCATCACGCTGTGCATCTGCGCCCCCAGAAGAAAGCGCCGCCTTCCGCCGTGGCTGAACTTGCGGCTGGCGTCCTCCCAGACCTCGCCCAGCAGGTAGGCGTCCGGTTTTTCATCCAAAACGGCCTGAAACACCTTATCCAGAAATACATCCGGGAGCTCGTCCGCCACGTCCAGCCGCCAGCCATCGGCTCCCTCGCGCAGCCAGTGCCGTACCACGCCATGCTCCCCCGCGAAGAATTCCAGCACGCCCCCGTGATCTTCCCGCAGCTCGGGCAGGATATCGATCCCCCACCAGCTGGCGTAATCGTCGGGCCAATCGCGGAAGGTGTACCAGCCGTAATACTTCGACTTTTTTGACGCGCGGGCCTGCTGAAAATAAACGCTGCCGGCCCCGGTGTGGCTGAACACGCCGTCCAAAATAACTTTGATGCCCGCTTCATGGCAGCCGGCGCACAGCGCCCTGAAATCTTCTTCGCCGCCCAGCAGGGGGTCAATTTTCAGGTAATCGACCGTATCGTACCGATGATTGCTCTGGGCTAAAAAAATGGGATTGAGATAAACGCACGTGACGCCAAGGCTTTGCAGGTAAGAGATTTTTTCCCGGATGCCCCTGAGATTCCCGCCGAAAAAATCATATTGGGTGATGCGGCCCTGGGCGTCTGGCTTCCATAGAGGTTCGCCGCCCCAGTCGGCGCGAAGCACGCGGGCTTCGCTCAATTCGCAATTCGCAATTCGCAATTCGCAGTTGTCATCGCGAAAAAAACGGTCAGGGAAAATTTGATACAGGATGCCGCCGCGCACCCAATCCGGCAAAGCAAAGGCCGGATCGTAGACGGTCAGCTGCCAATACGTGCCTTCACCCGCGCAGCCGATGCCGCCGCCCTCGTTGCCAATCACCCCGCCGCCGCCGTCGCTGTCATAAACAAAGCGGTATCGATAAAGGCCCGGCTCTTTCACTTGCAGGCGGCATTGCCACCATTCTTCCCAGTCTCCTTCCATGCGCTCCCACCCGAATGCGGCGGAGGTTTCCCAAGCGCCGTCGTAGTCGCCCCAGCAAAGGCGCACGCCCCGGCAGCCCGTTTCCCGCGGGAGCACCACCCGGAAGGTGATTTCTTCCCCCGCGGCCACCGCGCCGAAAGGCGTTTTATGGATTTTGGAGCGGGAACGGTATGGGACGTGGTGCATGGGAACCTCCGGTTTCAATGTACAATGTACAAATTACAATGTACAAATGTGGAACGTTGCGCGCTGAAAAAATTGTGTAAGCTAAGCCTATCATAATTTGTACATTGTACAATGTAATTTGTACATTCTCAATATCTTGCCTGCAAAACTTCATCCCCCAGCACAATATAATCCCTTGCGCTATTGGCGTTTTCGGGGGAATCGACGACAGGGATCACAGGCTGGACGCGCCAGAAGTCGTCCTCCTGCGTCCAGGGGATGCCGCGCATGTCGATGGCGAAGGCGTCCACGGCGTCGCTGCCCCACAGGCCGCCGCCATATTCCGCGCCGCCGTTCCTGGCCGCCTGGAAGGGGAGCATCAAGTAAAGGGCCCGGTCTCCCGCCACCGTTTTTGCCCGCTCGATAAAATCCAGCAGCGCCCGGTTGCGGGAAGCCGCGAGGCGTTCGGTGTTGGCGTCCGGCTCCTCGCCGGGGAACACCGCCGCGTGCAGGTCCCCCGCCGGGAACTGCACGCCGCAAAGGAGAATCTCGTCCGCGCCGAAGGCGATGACCTCGCGGATGACCGCCAGCAGATACTCCCGCGCGCTTTCGGCATAGGGGTTGAGCCAGGCCTTGCCATGAAGGTCCTTCCACGGGGTATGATCGGTGTCGCGCAGGGTAACGGCGGCGTCTGTCATGAGGCTTGCCGCGAGCGGGTCGTCAAAGCAATGGATCACGCCGATGATCTTTTGCCCGGCGCGGTTTTTGAGGTCGTAGAGGGTCCAGTCCGTGCGCCAGCGGGTGCGCTGGCTGGCGTTGAGCAGGCGCTGCTGCATGAGCTCCGATTGGTAGGAGAGATATCCGCCGCTGTCCTTGAAGAGCATGACGGCGGCGTTGGTCCCGAGCTTTTCCGCCTGCGCCATGAGCTGCCGTGCCTGGTCGCGGTTGTCCATGAGGCTCAGAGGCACAAAAAACGTAAGCAGGGGCGGGCCCTCCGGCTTCGGCCTTGCGGTTGTAGGCGGTTGGGTTGTGGCCGCGGTTTGGCTGAGCGCGTCCGCCTCCGGCAGCGGGGCTTCCGAAATACGCAGCAGCGTTTCCGTCACGAGGAAGCCAACCGCGAGGGCTATGATCACGAACGCGCACCGGGATGCGATACGCAGCGCGCGCCGGATTTGTTGCCTGCGGTAATGCCGGCGGCCGCCGATGCGGGCCTGCAGCTCCGTGCTGGATATAACGATGGCTTTTTGGTCTTTTTTTTGCATGGATCGATTCCTCTACTGAAACAGCACTTCCCCCGTAAACCCCGTGAACGCCAGGGCCAGCAGGCCCGTATAAAGCAGCGCCGCCGGAACGCCGGTAAACGTGGGCGGGATCGCCTTGTTTTGCTGCAGGATAAATAGGCCGCTGTTGATGAGCAGCGCCACGGCCAGGAACGCGATGCCGGCGCCGATGCCCATCCCGATGGCGCGGGGCAGGCTGTCGCCCGCGCGGTACACCAGCAGAGGCACCGCCATGACGAGATTATTCAGCGCGGACATGCCGATGCGCTTGAGCATCAGGCGTTTGAGCTTGAACGGGCTTGCGGTGATCGCGGTGCAAACAAGCAGATAAAGCGCCAGCAGCACGCCGCCGAACAGCGCCGTGCGCCACGCGTAGGGCAGATCCGCCCCGGGAAACAGCCGGTCCATGGGCAAAAGCCGGCAGATCACGGCGGTCGCCGTGGAAAACAGCGAAACCAGCGTGGAGGTCATCACCAGCTCGCTGTTGCGCTGGGCCGCCCGCAGCACCTCCGAGGCGCCAAGGCCTCCGCTGAAAATCAAATTGCGCAAAAACACGGCGTAAATCGCCGCGGTTACCATGGAAAGCAGCATTTCCTTCATGGGCTTCTCCTATCTAAACTCGTCCAGGAGGCTTTCAAGCTCCTCCATCAGCAGCTTTTTTTCAACAGCGGTCCGGGTTTTTTCTTCAGAAACAGCCAGCTTTTCGAGCTTGAGCTCATCCAGGTCCCCAAGAATCCGCTCCACGGGGATGGGCTTGGGCGGGGTGTATTCCTGAAACAGCTCCTCGTATAGTTCTTCAAGAACGTCATCTTCCGGCGCGGGAAGCGGCCCAGCTTCCGGTAAAGGTTCCGGTGCGGGCTCCTCCTGTTCGATCAGTTGCTGCTTTTTTTCCAGGCGTTCCAGGCGGTTCTCCGGGGCGAGCTCCATGGCCTCCTCCACGCCTTGCCTGCCCAGCACCCGCAGGAAAAACTTGAGCGCCGCCGCCATGGCCCCCAGCAGCAAAAACCCGCCGTAGGGCATTAAAAAGCCGCGGATGTGCACCGCCGAAACAGACCTGCCCCATAAGGTCCCGGCGCCGAGGATTTCGCGCGCGGCGCCAATGGTAATCGCCACCGCGGCGAACCCCAGGGCGTTGGCGATGCCGTCGCGCAGGGCGCGGCGCACGGAATGGCGCACCGCATAGCGCTCGCAGCGCGCCACAGTGATGGTGTTTACCGCAAGCAGCGGCGTGAACACGCGCAGCGTCGCAAGCGACGCGCTGCCCGCCTGGTCCAGAACATAAGTGGCGGGGGCGGCAATGGCGATGCCCAGCGCGAAGTAGATGGCCACGCGCAGCCACTCGGGCACTTTTTTCAGGGCCGCCGCCGCGATGCATTCACAGAGAATCAGGTGCACGGCGACGATCGCGGAAACCAAAAGGGCCGAAAGCAGGCTGGTGGCCCCGATGATCACCACCGTAAGGCCCACGGCCTGCACCAGCAGGGGGTTCCTCCCCACGGCCCGCTCCAGCCAGCTGCGTTTTTGTATGGTTTGTTCCATTCAATTAAGCTCCTGTCTCCTGACTCCTGCCTCCCGCGAAGGGCCTCCTCAGCCGCTGGAAGCGCTTTTGGTCCTCCAGTTCCGTTTGCAGGCGGTAAAACAGAGGGATAAAAGCGTCCGCCAGCAAAACAGCGAAGCACACGCCTTCCTCGAAGATGCCGATGTGGCGCAGCAGCATGCACAGCGCCGCCGCCATGGCGCCCCAGGCCAGGCGCATGGACCGCCGCCCGGGCATGATGGCCGGGTCCGGCAGCAGAAATACCGCCGCGAATAACAGGCTCCCCGCGCACAATTCCATCCCCACGGAGATCAGGCGCGTTTGCAGCGGCGAGCCGACCGACCGAGGAAACGCTTCGGCAAGGGTTCGGAACAACGCCGTACCCGGCTGCCATGCGGGCCCCGTCACGCGGGGGAACAGGAATGCCAGCAGGGCCGCCGTGGCGATGAAGCCGACGCTGACCAGCACGGCGCCGCGCCGCCCTTTGATAAAAAGCTGCGCGATGAGAATCGCGGCAATCACAAGGATCACGGAGGTGCCCATAGGCCCCACGACATTGCCCAGCAAGATGCCGGAAAGCTGCCCGCCCTCCAGCGCCGAGCGCCCCTGCTGGAGCATTGCCGCCAGGGAGCTGTTATGGATGGGCGGCGCGAACGCCGAGGGGGTATAGGAAAATATGATTTGCGGGAAGCACACCGCGAGGGAGGCGAAGCCCGCCGCCGCCGGTGTGAAGGGCACGTGCATGGTGCCCCCGAAGGGAATCTTCACCACAAGGATGGCGAACGCCGAACCGATGGCGGCATAGAGAGCGATATTGTTATTGGGCGTTAGTTCCGCCGGAAGCATCATGGCGATCCAGATACCCGTGACGATGGCGTTCCAGTCGTCGCCTGTTTGACGGCGCAAAATGAGCCGTCCCGCGGCGGCCTCGCATACCAGCGCGGCCAAAGCGGCGATCGCCGCCGTGCGCAGGATATGCGCCCCATAGTAATAAACGCTCACCAGCAGCAGCGGCATGGTCAGCAGCAAAGATGCCAGGTTCCATCTGCGCGCCTCCCGGTTATCGGCAAAGCGCCGTTTCCAGCGGGGCTCGTGCGCGGTTTGTTCTGTCGGGTTTTCTGGCATAAAGCACCTCCGGTTAGGGCGTTTGCCCTAACTCCTGATTCCTATCTCCTAAATCCTGGCTGGTTTTCCATTATTTCAGTATTGCGCACTGCCTGTCCATTCTATATGATAGTATTAGGCCTTTTTATCTGTTCGAATACCTACCCTGAAAAAGGACGGTTTGCAAGGTTGAAAATAGAAGATAGATTATTTTCAAGCCTCATTGGTTCCCGCAAGATCAAGAGAGGTATGGACTAAAATGAGAATCGAAGCCATAACCAGACGTAAAATTGTCGTGGAGCTCAGCGCCGAGGACCTGAATGACCTGGACATTACCTATGATGCGCTGGATTACGCCAGCGTGGAAACCCGCCGGGTGATCTGGGTCATCCTGGACCGGGTGCGGGAATCCACCGGCTGCGACATCGATCCCAGCGGCCAGCTGCTTATCGACGCCATGCCCCGGCCTGCGGGGGGGTGCATCCTTTTTTTTACCATCCGGGGGGGCTGCGCTGAGTCCTTCGGCGCGTGCGGCCTGCCCGAGCGGGTGCTGCGCAAGCAGGAGCAGCTGGTCGTCGCCTTCGAGTTCGCCGGGGCGGACGCGCTGCTGGACTGCGCCGCCGCCTACAGCCGCATCCAGCAGGATGAATCCGACCGGCTCGTGTCCTTCTGCGAGCTGTATTCCAACGCGGACGGGGGCCGCTACCGGCTTTTGGTCTGCCCCGCGTGCGAGACCTCCGCCGTCAGGCAATTCTTCTCGGAATACGCGCAGCTTTGCGGCGAGGAAGCCTTCGCCGTGGACCATACAAGGGAGCACTGGAAGAAAAACGCCGAGGGGCAGGTGCTCGAGCTGCTTGGCGGTGAAGCGGAACGCGCCCCTTCCAAAAAAGCGGCCGCTTTCTTCGCGCCGGGGAATATCTATACGAGGCTTTAGCGATCTGTAGGGGTGGACTGTGGGCCACCCGTTCCTAAAGAACGTATCTTTACAACCCGGGCAGCCCACAGGCCGCCCCTACAGGTTCAATTAGAATTTTGCCTTAGCTCCTCAATCGCCTCCCTGGCGTCCTGCGCGCCGAACACGGCGCTGCCCGCAACGAAGCAATCCGCGCCCGCTTCTTTTGCCGATTGGATCGTCGCCTGCGCGATGCCGCCATCCACTTGGATCAATACTCCGTTCTGCAAAGCTCTGCGGGAAAGCTCCTCCCGCAGGGCTTTTACTTTGCTGAGCATTGGCGTCATAAAGGATTGCCCGCCGAAGCCAGGTTCCACTGTCATGACCAAAACCATGTCAAGCTCATCCAGCCATGGGAAGATTTTTTCAATTGGTGTATTTGGTTTTACGCTCAGCGCAGCTTGCTTGCCCGCCTCCCGGATTTTTTGCAGGGCAGGGGAGACCGCTTCCTGTTCTATGGCCTCGATGTGCATCGTGACCATGTCAGCGCCCGCGCGCACAAATTCATCCAGGTAGCGCTCCGGCTTTTCGATCATCAGGTGCACGTCGAAGAAAAGCTTTGTCAAGGGCCGCAGCGCTGAAATAATCGGCGGGCCGAATGTGATATTGGGCACGAACAGCCCGTCCATCACGTCCAGGTGCAGCCAGTCGGCCCCGGCCTGTTCGATTCTCTGGACCTCGCTGCCCAGACAGCTGAAGTTTGCCGCGAGCAATGACGGCGCGATGATGATGCCGTTCATAGAGGTACCTCCTTCAGGAATTCCAGCAAAAGCTGCGCGGAACGGTCGGCGGCCTGTTTGGCGAATGTCATAAAATCCACGGGGGAGCCGCCGTCGGCCCCGTCCGATATCGCGCGGACCACGCCGAAGGGCACGCCGTGCAGCGCGCACACCTGCCCGATCGCGCCGCCCTCCATTTCGCAGGCGATGGCGCTGAATTCGTTGATCAAGTCATCCTTGATTTCCTGCCGGCTGATGAACTGGTCCCCGGTGGCGATGACGCCTGCGTGCGCCTGCACATCGCCAAGCGCCTGCGCGGCTTTTAGCAACGTGCCCGCCGTTTTTTCGTCGCAGGGGATGCCTACGCAATCCAGACGGAGGAGATACCCGCGCGGCTCGCCCAGGGGCGTTGTATCGAAGTCGTGCTGCACCACGGAAGTGGCGATGGCGATATCGCCAATTTTCATGCCGGGAGAGAGCCCGCCGCCGACGCCGATATTCAAAACAAGCTGCGGCTTGAATCGCAGGAGCATCGCCTGGGCGCAAAGCGCCGCGTTTACCTTGCCAACGCCGCATTCGGCGACAACGGCATCTTGCCCATGGAGCTTGCCCGCGTAGAAATCCGTGCAGCCCACGGCGACGCGCTCGCTTTCTTGCAGCAGCGCGCGGATGCGCTCCACCTCCAGGGCCATGGCCCCGATGATCCCAATCAAAATTAGCAGCTCCTTTTACCCGGTTTCCATTATTATAACACATCGAAGCAAAAAGTGCAACTGTTTTTCGGGAAAGAGAGTCAGGGGATAAAAGTGCCCCCTTCGATGATGAAGGGGGCGGGAGGATAGGGGGGCTTATATTTTATTCGTACTTCACCGTGAAGTTATGCGAGCGAAGCACCATGGATCCAAAGAAGTAAAGCCGCGCGTTGCCGCCCGTGAAGACGCGGTTGCCGATCTGCAGCTGCTCCACGTAACCGTTCGCGTCCTTGCTGAGAATCTTGAACCACTGGCTTGGGTCACTGCCCAGAGTGATGGCGTTGCCGGGGTATTTGGAGTTATATGTCTTGACCATCGCTTGGATATCACTGTGCGTATACGTGAGGCTGGAGCGGTCCACCGTTTCCGGGCTGCTGCGCCCGCCCCTGAGGTAGGGCGCCGGCTCGTTGCCGCTCCAGGCATACTTCCCGCTTGCGGTAACGCCCGCGCAGGAGGCGAAGACAAGGGCATCCGCCGTCCCGCCGTTGTAGCTGACATACCGGCCGAGCACGCTTTCCGCGAGGGAATACATTTTGTCACGGTACTGCTTGGCCGGGTTCGCGTTCCATTTGCTGTCCGGCAGGATGTGCTGGTTGGTTTCCGTGGTCGAATAGCCGTTCCTTTTTGCGATGGTATAGGCGCAGATCATTTGCGCCTTGATTGCCTCGTCCGCGGTCTGGCTCGGCCCGCCGATTTCGCAGTACGCGATGCGCGCCAGGTATTCCTTTACGGGATACGATTTGCCGCCGTGCTTGATGGTGCTCTTTGCGGTCTCCTTGGCAATGGAAATGCCGCTGTCGTAGTAATAATGCTTGATGATTTGCTCATAGCTCCAGCCCTGCCGCGCGAAGGTGCGGGCGCCTTCCTGGCTCATGCCCACGCCATGGCCAAAGCCCTGCACCTCGAACCGGAACGTGCCCTTCGCGGCGGGTGTCGCCGTTGCGGGGGGCTGCGTCGTCGCGGGAGGCGGTGTCGCGGGAGGTGCTGTCGCGGGAGGTGCTGTCGCGGGAGGTGTCGCGGGGGACGTCAGCAAATTTTCATAGATCATTTGGATAATCGCGATGAACCGCTGGAGCTGCGCCAAAAGGGAATCGCGCATGGAAAGCGCGGCCCCGGCGACCGCGGCGTCCTGCTGGGCGTCGTTGATGGCCAGCTCGCGGGCGTCAAGCGCCGCGGCCTGGGCGGCCATGGCTTCCAGGGTGCCGATTATGGCTTCCAGGCTGTCCGCACCGAGTTCGATGGCATCGCCGGAAGCCGCGGGCGGCACGGTATGGCGGGTGGTTTCGGGCTGCCCGCCGCGGTTGTTGTAATACAGCGCAATAAACAGGCTTGCCACAAGGGAGCACAGCGCCAGGCTTGCCGCCGCCACGGCCCTGCCGCGGCCCTCGTTTTTGTTTCTGGCCGCGGGCCTGAACGGGAGGATGGCGGCATACACCGGCTCCGGCGAACGCAGCGGCTCCGGCTCGATTTCCGCCGGCTCGATTGCCTTGATGGACGCGGCGGAACGTTCCCCAAGGCGCATGAACTGGATGTCCAGCTCCGAAAGAGGCGGGTCTTCTGCGGGCTCCGCCGCCACCTGCAGCTTCGGGTGCTCCAGGTATGCCGCCAACTGGGGCGCCAGCTGCTCCAGCAGCCCGGGCTCCAGGGGCAGCATCAGCAGGTCCTGGAGGCCTCTGTGCAGCGCAAAGCCGTTGCAGAAACCGCTTTTTGTCAGGAATACGCGGGCGTCCGGCGGGTACAGCGCGTCCTCCTGCGAGGCCACGTTTTGTTCCGCCTGCAGCCGCGTGATTTCCGGGCGCTCGGCGCACGCGAAGCCAAGGCACGAAAGCAGCCGCGACTTCAATCCATGGAACTGCGTATGCTCCGCCGCGACAACAAACAGATCATATTGGGACAGCCGTTCCTTCAGCTCCCCAAGCGTCTGGTCCGTATCCCCTGTTTCCACCAGATCCGGCGCCGTCTCTCCGCCGTGCGAAAGCATTGCTCGCAGCAGCTGCGCGTCCTGTCTCTGAGGCATGGACTGGCATGTAAAAATAACGATCCTCTTCATTATTGACTTCTTGTCCTTCCTTTTGTTTTTCACGTCTGTTTTTTTACTGTCCTTTTTTGCCATTTAATAAAAGCTTGCGAGGGTAAGGGTGATTACTTTGGCGCCTCCCATTGCTCGGCGTCGCGGTAATGGTTTTGCAGGCCGCGCTTATTCAGCAGCGTCTGGGGCAGGCGGGGGTCCGGGTTCCTGGTGATCTTGTCGGCGTCCACCCGGGGGCTTTCGCCGGTGCGCACCAGGCGGCCGACCACATAGAGGTACTGGTCGGTGAACTCATACATGCAGGTTTGCAGGCAGATGAGGGTGTCGCCATACTTCACGTCAACGCCCGTTTTCACGAAGGTGCGCTGCCCCAGCTGGCGGATGTAGCCCTCAAAGCTTTCCCTGTTGGGGAACTCCGGCGTGTTCACCGCGAACACATAGCCGTTGTCGTCCTGCGGGCGGCCATTGATGGTCACCACGGCGATGATCTTGAACAGCAGAATCTCCCGGGGCAGCTCAAATGTGATGATGGGGTGCTTCTTTACGGTGTCCACCTGCTGGTAATTGAGCAGCTTTGTGAAGATGGTGCCGTCCGACATATGGTGCCCGTAGATGACAAGGTTCGTGGACTTCGGGTCCATATTCACGCGGTAATCCAGGAAGGGATTGCCGTAGCGCGAGGGCTTGCGGGAAAAGTTGCGGTAGAGATAGTAGTTGTTGTTGGCCGTCTGCACCACCGGCATGTCGATGTTGCCGCCAGGCGCTTTGATCCAGCCTACGTAGTCGCCGTTCATTTCCTTGAGCTTCTCGTTGGAAAGGCGCACCTTTACCGGCTCGGGCTCCGGTTCCGGGTCGCCGGGTTCCGTCACCTGCGTCTGCGTGGGCGTGGGCGGCGCAAACAGGTCGTCCTTGCCTTTTTGATGGCTCCTGGGGTCGATCACCGTGACCCATACCAGCACGATGGAGCACACAAACACCATCAGCAGGCTGATGTCCAGAACCACCTTGCGCCGGCGTTCCCGCTTGGTGTCCCCCCTGCATGGGAACAGACTTGCCGCAAGGCCTTTCTTCGTTGATGTGTGGATCACCGCTTCCACCGCGTCCAATGCCTCCGACGATTCGGGCTGCCAGCGTCCGTTGTCCATAAATTGCGATCCCCTTTCATGTGATACGCCATAGTGTACACGATGTGTTCATCGGATCATACACCCGGATTTGCTTTTCTTCTTTAAAGCAGATCCAGCGCCAATGCCATGGCTGCTTTCGCCGCGGCGACGCGGTTATAGGCCCTGTCGCCGCGGCCGGTGTCCAGGCGCCTGGCAAGTGTTTGCCTGCCGTCCGCGGCGGCCAGGAAAATCAGTCCCGCGGGCTTTGCTTCGCTGTGGCCGGGCCCGGCGATGCCGGTGACGGCGACCGCGATGTCCGCCTTTGCTTTGATTCGCGCGCCTTCGGCCATTTCTTTGGCGCATTCCTCGCTCACCGCGCCAAATTTGGAAAGCGTCTCCCCGCGCACGCCAAGCAAATCCTGCTTCGCTTCATTGGAGTAGGTGACGAAGCCATACTTAAATACCTCCGAAGCGCCGGGGAGGCCCGTAAGAGCGCCGCAGATACCGCCGCCGGTGCAGGATTCCGCGAATGTGATCGTTTTACCTTGCTCCAGAAGTAAAGCGAAAAGAGTTTCCTCAAGAGATTGGTCGACGGAATAGACATAATTTCCTAGGATTTTTTTAAGGCTATCGATCACGGGCGCGCATAGGGCTTCGGCTTCTTCTTTGGCCGCGGCATACGCGCTGACCCGCAGGTAGCTTTCGCCTTCCTTGGCGTAGGGCGCGACGGTGGGGTTTTCCATGTCCAGCAGGTCGCCCGCGAGCTCCGCCATGCGGCTTTCGCCAAGGCCGGCGGTTTTCACGTGGTGGGACACGATCGCGCCGGAAGCGTATGGCCGCAGCAGGGGCCGCAGGGCCGTTCCGAACATGGGCCGCAGCTCCCGCGGGGGGCCGGGCAGGAGCGCGACGAGCTTGCCTTCACGCGTGACCGCGCAGCCGGGGGCCGTGCCGTTTGCGTTGCCGAGCACAATGCAGCCTTGGGGCACCATGGCCTGCTTGAAATTACTTGCACTGATTCCTGAATCCTGACCGCTGCACCCTGATTGGCCGCCTCTTCGTTCAAAAAATTCCTCGATTGCCTGCCGCTGCGCGGGGTCTTCCTTCAAAGGCACGCCCAGCGCTTCGCATACCACTTCCTTTGTTAAATCGTCCTTGGTGGGTCCTAGCCCACCGGTCAGAACCACAATATCGCTGCGGCCAAGGGCCGTTAAGAAATCTTCCTTTAGCCGCTCGGGGTTATCCCCGACGGTTAAAATCCGGCGCACGGCGATGCCCATACCTGCCAGTTCCCTGCACAAAAACTGTGCGTTGGTGTTGAGGATTTCCCCCAGCAGCAGCTCCGTGCCCACGTTGATGATTTCGCATAACTTCAAATAAATTGTCCCCTTAAAAAGATTCCCCGTCAATCAATTCCGTTCGCGTATGATCAAGCGCGTGTTCCATCAGTGTATCCAAATCGAGCGGTAATTCCGCCTGCTCGAGCATGGCGGGCCTCGGCTTCGTGCGCGGGTGCCTTGGCGTGAATACCGTGCAGCAATCCTCGTAGGGCAGAATCGAGATGTCGAAGGTGCCGATTTTCCGGGCCAGGGCCACGGTTTCGTCCTTGTCTGTCCCGATCAGGGGCCGGAAGACGGGCAGGGCCGTCACGGCGTCGGTGCAGGCGAGGGCCTGCATGGTCTGGCTTGCCACCTGCCCCAGGCTTTCCCCGGTGATGAGCGCGCCGCAGTGCTCCCGCCGGGCAATCCGTTCGGCCAGGCGCATCATCAGCCTGCGCATGAGCAGGGTAGAAAGGTCCTCCGGGCAGCGCTCCCTGATCTGCTCCTGGATTTCCGTGAAGGGCACGACGACCAGGCGAATCCTGCCGGCCCAGGCGGCGACCTTTCCCACCAGCCTGCGGACCTTTTCCTCCGCGCGGGGAGAGGTATACGGCGGCGAGGCGAAGTGCACGGCGGTGAGCCGCAGTCCCCGCCGGGCCATCATCCAGGCGGCCACGGGGCTGTCGATCCCGCCGGAGATAAGGACGGCGGCGTCCCCGGCGGAGCCAACGGGCAGCCCGCCCGCGCCCCGCGCCTGGTCCGCGCGCAAAAACGCGTACTGGTCGCGCACTTCGATGTATACTGTTACGTCCGGCCGACGCACATCAACCCTCAGATGAGGGAACGCGTTCAGGATACGCTCGCCCGCCAACCCGCAGATTTCCGGGGATTTCAGGGGAAAACTCTTATCCGACCTTTTGGCTTCACATTTAAATGTCTTGGAAGCGAGCAGGATATCGCTCAGATAAGCAACAGAACTGTCCAAAATCGCGGGCATTTCTTTTTTTACCCGCGCGGCGCGCGCGACCCCCGCAAATCCAAAGACTTTTAGAGCGCACTCGTGCGCCCGGCGCATGTCCATGTTCGCGCTTAGCGGGATGGCCTGGACCGTGGACTGCGAAATGCCGAACTGCCATGCCCCAAGGGGGCTCAGCGCCCGCTTCAGGTTCTTGATCAGCTGGTCCTCGAACGTCCTTCTGTTCTGCCCCTTCAGCACAGTTTCCCCTATTTTTAAAAGAAGAACCTCGTCCATTTCCCCTCCCGAATTAAGAATTGCGCATTACGAATTGCGAATTTATGTAAGGGCGGAAAGACCGCCCGGTTGATTTCTTGCCTTGATTCCTGAATCCTGACCCCTGATTCCTCAACGCGCCAGCGTTGCGCAGGCCTCTTCCAGGGCGTAAAGGAAGTACTCGATCTCTTCCCAGGTGGTCACGCGCGAAAGGCTGATGCGCAGCGCGCCGGCAATTTCGGCGTCGCTCAGGCCCATGGCCTCCAGCACGCGGCTTTTGCGGCCCTTGGCGCACGCGGAGCCGGAGGAAACATAAATGCCCCTGGCGGAAAGATAGTTGAGCAGCGTTTCGGACCGCAGGCCCGGCGCGGAAATGTTGGTGAGGTAGGGCAGGGAATCCGAAGGGGAGTTGAGCCGCACGCCATGGATTCTGCGCAGGCCGCCAACAAGGCGTTCCCGCAGGGTGGAAACATACGCCAGGGTCGCCGCGTGGTCGGGAATCGCGGCCGCCGCCGCCGCAAAGCCGGCGATGCCGGGCATGCCCTCCGTTCCCGGGCGGCGCTTGTTTTCCTGTGAACCGCCGAACAGGATGGGCAGGATATGCAAGCCGCCGCGGACATACAGCGCGCCCGCTCCCTTTGGCCCATGGATTTTGTGGGAGCTCACCGTGAGCAGGTCCACGCCCATGCCTTGCGGGTCAACGGGCAGCTTGCCGTAGGCCTGCACAGCGTCGCAGTGGATGACCGCGGGGGCGTTGTGGTACCGCACGATACGGCGGATGGCGTCCACAGGCTGGATGGTTCCCACCTCGTTGTTCACGGCCATCAGGCTGACGAGGACCGTATCCTGGTTAATCAGGCGCATGAGCTCCTCTTCGGATACCCGCCCCGTGGAATCCACCTGCAAGTATACCACATCAAAGCCCTGGTTTGCAAGCTCTTTTGCGCATTCCGCGATGCTGGAATGCTCCACCGCGGAGGTGACGATACGGCCGCCCCTGCGCTTTTGGGCCATCGCGGCGCCAAGCATGGCGAGGTTGTTGCTTTCCGTGCCGCCGCCGGTAAATATCACCTCGGCGGGCTGGCAGCACAGGCTGCGCGCCACCGTTTCGCGGCAGCGGTTCAGCAGTCGTTCGCCCTCCAGGCCAACGCGGTGCAGCGACGAAGGATTGCCCCAACAGCGCTCAAGTGCATTGCGCACGGCGTCAACCGCCTCCGGGCATGGGGGTGTGGTCGCGCTGTTGTCCAGGTAGGCCTCCATGCTACGCACCCCCTAACGCGCGGGAAGGCAAGAACACAAAAAAAGTATATAACATTTTGTCACTCTTTTCAAGAGAATCCCAGCAAAAAGCTGTGATTATTTTGTGAAAACGGCGCAATTACCGGTTACCGGTTCAAACTGATGAAGTTTTTGCCAATCACATCGCGAATATGCGATGGGCATGGAAAATAAAGGAGATTGAAAACGGACAAACTGTATGCCGTGCCGCTTTCTCCTAGTTCTAGTATATGCGAACATGCTATCCGGGTGTGAGGGGATAATTTACAATGCACAATGAACAAATATGCGGCCGGCAAATCCGTCATTGTACATTGTAAATTGTAATTTGTTCATCGGTTAGTCCAGGTCCAGCAGCCAGTTCACGCTCACTCCAAGCACAACGGAAAGACATCTTAGCTCCATATCGGTTACAGCGCGGGTCTGGCCTTCCAGCTTGGAAAGCCCCGACGCGTTCATCTCAATTCCGCTGCTGTTGAGCTGCTCGAGCAACTCGCGCTGCTTCAGGCGCAATTCCTTCCGGCGCTGCTCGACTTTCGCGCCGATGATGTTCCGGTCCCCCAACGGTTGCTGTCGTTTTCTCAAATTTCATCACCCCCATCAGTATAACAAAAATAACCTGTTTTGGCAATAGTAAAAGCGAAAATATTTTTAAAAGCTTCACATTTTTTCCGGTTGGTGCAAAAAATATCATGAAAGCAAGAAAAAACGCTTGCGTCCAAGCCTCAATTATGGTACGATAAAGTAGTAAAGGGAGGAGATGCATTGAATCGCAAAGAAGAAAACAATTTTGCCCCGGATGAGGACCTTCTTTCCATGATGAAACGCTGGGATTTCCAACATCCCGTGGCGCCGGAGCCAGAGCCATCCTATTTGTCGCCGGACGAGCTCCAGGGCTTCCAGTCGGCGTTTGCGAAAGCGCAGGAGCAACCGCCGCCGCCGCCAATGCCGCAGCCAAAGCCTTTCTCACAGGTCATAGAGGCTGCCGACCGCGCGTGGACGGAGCCTCTGGAAGCGCCGCGCGCACCGCGGCCGCAGCCCGCCGCGCCGAATATGAAGCAGGTGAAGCAAATGAAGAAAAAACGCGGCAAAAGAAAACGCCCCGTTCGGAAATTTTTGTCCTGGGTATTGGCGCTGCTGCTGATCGTCACCGGGGCGCTGTACCTTTCGGCCTACGCGTTCGCGGGCCTTGTGAATCAGGGGGATCCTCTATCCCGCGGCGGTGTTACCGTACCCCGCATAGGCGTGACGAACATCCTGGTCATTGGCGTGGACGGCGAGGCCGTGCGCGGCGACGGCGACGGCCGCTCCGACACCATCCTCCTGCTGAGCATCGACTGGCTGCGCGGGAAGCTCAAGCTCACGTCCTTTCTGCGGGACAGCTGGCTGCCCATGCCAAACGGCAGCTACAACCGGCTCAACGCGGCCTTCCACGCGGGCGGCGCGCCGGCCCTCGCGCAGGTCATCAGCAATAACTTCGGCATCCGCGTCGATCATTACGTGCAGCTGAATTTCACCGCGTTCGAGGTACTCGTGGACGCCCTGGGGGGGATCAAGGTCCCGGTGACAAAAAAAGAGGCAAAATTCCTGTGCGACACCACGCGGCTGGGCAAACAAATCGGCTTTGAGGAAATGCGCCGCCAGATGAAGGACTGGGTCAACGACGAGGGCGCCGTGAAAATGACCGGCGAGCAGGCGCTGATCTATAGCCGCATCCGCAAGCTGGACAACGACTTTAACCGTACCAAGCGCCAGCGCAAGGTGTTCGGCATCATCGCCTCGAAGGCGCTGCGCAGTCCCATTTCGCTGCTGTTCAACATCAGCAAGGCGCTGCCGTATATCAAAACCGATATGAGCCGGATGCGCCTGGCGGCCCTTGCCACGGCGGCTCCGCTCTTTCTCGCCTTAAAAATTCAGGAGCACTATGTGCCCTCCGACGGCAGCTGGCAACCTGCCAACCGCGGCGGCGCTTCGGTAATCACCCTGGACATCGCGAGGAACACCAGGGAACTGAGCGACTTTATTTATGGGTGAGTTTTCATTGTAGGGGCGGCCTGTGGGCCGCCCGGGCTTAAATGAGGCTTGGCAATAAAAACGGGCAGCCGCAGGCCGCCCCTACAGATTCCCCGCGCACACCATTTCAAGCGCCTGGGGCAGCAGCACCCACTCGGCTTCCTCCATCACGCGGCGCTGCAAAATCTCCGGCGTGTCGCCGGGCAGGACCTCAACGGCCTTTTGCAGGAGTATCGGCCCGCCGTCGCAGATTTCGTTGACGAAATGCACGGTGGCGCCGGTTATTTTTACGCCCCGCTCGAGGGCCGCCCGATGCACCCGCAGGCCATAGAACCCCTTGCCGCCGAACGCGGGCAGCAGCGCCGGGTGCACGTTGATCATCCTGTTGGGGAACCGGCCAATGAAGTCCTCGCTGAAGACGGTTAGGAACCCCGCCGTGACCATGAAGTCGGTTTGATATTCCTCGAGCAATTCGAGGGCCCGGGCCTCGAAGCCCTCCAAGCCCAGATCGTTACATGGTAAAGCGAACGCGGGGACGCCCGCCGCTTTCGCGCGCTCCAGGGCATAGGCGTCCGCCTTGCTGGAAATCACAAGGGCGATTTCGCCGCTGCGCAGGATGCCGTCCCGCTGGGCGTCCAGCAGAACCTGCAGGTTTGTGCCTCCCCCGGAGACGAATACGGCGACGTTTTTGATCATTTGTTTTTCCTTATCTTAGTTATTAAAATTGATGCTGCTCCCGTTATTGTTCCAGCCAATGCTGTTAGCGTGGTTAAGGTAGTATCCGTTGGCTTTCCATAAAAGACAAATAGAAAAGCACAGCCCACAAGAACCAATGGTGTAGATATGTAAGCCAGTAACGTATATTTAAATTCTTGTTTTTTCCGACTGACAATTTTCCCCTCTTTTTTAAGGCCACCATTTAGAAAATCTATTATGGGATCTTCTTCTGCTGTATGTAGAATCTGAATTTGTGCAAATTCTTTTTTGGCCATTTCTGCAAAACCAAAAACAAACTTATCTTTCATTTTTTCTTCATTGCAGCTTACTTCTTTATTAAGAGCATCTGGAGAACAATCAATAATTGCAGATTGCTCTACTCCGATGGTAAATCCATTCGGGTTTTCATCGTCCGCATTCAACAAATTGTAACCCAAACATCTACCATTTGATAAGCCAACAGTAAATCTAATGCCTCGCCGTGAAATATTTTCACCATCAAGATCACGATTGCCCGTATTTTTGATAGTTAGGATTGTTGATTTTAGTGATGGGATTACCTTACCATGCAGGGTAATCTTTAAGCCATAAATTCGCATCCTGGAGTTCTCAATCAACAAATTATGTTCTGTGCTCCAGGTTAGCTCAAGCCGCGCTCTGCTGTGAAGATATGTCCACAAAGCAGCAACAATACCCACGACACCTACAACAATCCCGGCGATTCCAATTATTATATTCGGGTCCATGTCAACCCACCTTTCATTTCTTGCTATTTCATATTTTAAAGCAAATTTAGACAAATGTCAACCGCTATTTTGCGCGGCGCACCCCCCGCGCGAAAACGCTCTTGACACGGATGCCGCGGCGTGGTATAATCCTTGGGTGCAAAGGTGTGAATACTATGTGCGAAACCATTGCGCCTGTAGCTCAGGTGGATAGAGCAACTGCCTTCTAAGCAGTGGGCCGCAGGTTCGAGTCCTGCCAGGCGTGCCAATAGGTTCTTATTGAAACCGCCGCCCAAAAAAATGTGAGCGGCGGTTTCGCCACTCACAAAGCGGGATAGCTCACTTATCCATGCCAGTTGGCCGGAGCAGGATTTGTCGCCTGCCCCGGTTCTTCTTTTTCGCT
>Ga0123353_10000541_pt1 | contig 46731 bp, 31 predicted proteins | sample TergutLab28metaG_3_FD_92763 | JGI IMG/M metagenome (GOLD analysis project Ga0123353, IMG submission 92763) | Labiotermes labralis P3 segment gut microbial communities from Petit-Saut dam, French Guiana - Lab288 P3 | ecosystem: Host-associated > Arthropoda: Insects > Digestive system > Gut ... | reverse complement strand
TTTTAAAAGGCTACAAGCTATCCGTAAAATTAAACGGATAGCTTGTACACCTAAACGCGAACTGACGTAAGAGATTTTGCTTGCCAGACGAACTTTTTTAGTGTAATATGGAACCAGATATTACTGTCTAGAACGGAGGTGTTTACCATGTCTGCACCATTGGCGGAGCGGCTGCGCCCGCAGACCCTGGACGACATCGTCGGCCAGCGGCATCTTCTGGCGGAGGGAAGGCCCCTGCGCAATATTCTCCAATCCGGGGAGTTGCCGAATATGGTGTTCTACGGCCCCGCCGGCGTGGGAAAGACCACATTGGCGGGCATGATTGCCAAGACCACCGACCGGCTGCTGGTCAAGCTCAACGGCACCACCGCGGGGACGGCCGACATCAAGGAGGCCGTGGCGAAACTGGACACTTTGCTCGCGCCCAACGGGATTCTGCTGTATCTGGACGAAATCCAGTACTTCAACAAAAAACAGCAGCAGACACTGCTGGAATATCTGGAAAACGGCGCGGTCACGCTGATTGCCTCCACCACCGAAAACCCCTACTTCTATGTCTACAACGCGATTCTCAGCCGCTCCACGGTATTTGAGTTCAAAAGCGTCACGCCGGAGGACCTGCTCCCGGCGGTGGAGCGCGGTTTCGCCCACATGCGGGCGGAACGGAAGGAAGAAATTCTCCTGGAGGAGGGCGTGGTCGCTTACATCGCACAGGCCTGCGGCGGAGACGTGCGCAAGGCCATGAACGCGGTGGAGCTGGGCGTCCTTGCCGCGCCGCTCGCGGAGAGGAAGCGAACGGTCACGCTGGAGGCGGCCAGGGAGCTGACCCAGCGCAGCGCCATGCGCTACGACCGCGCGGGGGACGAGCACTACGACATTGTCTCCGCCTATCAGAAGTCCATGCGCGGCTCCGATACGGACGCGGCGCTGCACTACCTGGCGCGCCTCTTAGAGGCAGGGGATATGCCCTCCGCCATCCGCCGGCTGGTGGTGACGGCCTGCGAGGACGTGGGCCTTGCCTATCCGCAAATCCTCCCGATTGTGAAGGCCGCGGTGGACATCGCCCAGATGGTGGGCCTGCCGGAGGCGCAGATTCCCCTGGCGGACGCCGTCATTTTGGTTTGCAGCGCGCCGAAGTCCAATTCGGGCGTGAGCGCCGTCTCCGCCGCCTGGGGGGACGTCAAACGGGGCAAGAGCGGCCCCGTGCCGCGCAATCTGCAGAACGTGCATTACGACGGGGAGGGCAGCCCCGAGCAGGGGCAGAATTACCGCTACGCCCACAGCTACCCCAACCACTGGGTGGCGCAACAATATTTACCGGACGCGCTGTTGGGCACCCGGTACTACGAATACGGGGACAACAAAAACGAGCAGGCCTTCAAGGCCTACTGGGATAAAATAAAAAAGAACCCGTAGGGGCGGGCCTCGTGGCCGTCCGCAAGCTGTTTTATCCTGGCAGAATGAGATTCGTCGTAAAATGCCGGATGCCCAGATTATAGAGCCGTTCCAGCACGGCGGGGTCGTCGATGGTCCAGCAGGAGAGTGCCAGCCCCGCGTCCTGAAAGGCCCGGATGGCTTCCGGCGTGTTTTTTCGGTGATTTCCGTTGAAGGCCACGCGGAAATCCGGTGTGTCCAGGCACAGCGCCAGCTGCTTGCTGTCTAAAACAGGGATCAGGTACCAAATTTCCAGTTCCGGCGCCAGGGTATGCAGCTGGATTAAAATCTCCTGTTCAAAAGAAATCAGCATGGCCTCCCGCATGAGATTCCGCTCCCGCAGCAGGGCGATGAGACCCTCCAGAGCCTCCGGGCTTCCGGCTTTGATCTCTATTTGCGGCCGGATGCCGCCCTCCTCGCAGATATCCAGGATGTCTTCCAGGGAGGGGATGCGCAAGTCCGGGTAAAGCGCGATGTTCGCGCCGTTGGTGACGCGCAGTTCCCGCAGCTCCGCGAGGCTCCGCTTCGCGATTTTCTCCCAGCCGTCTGTCATGCGGAACAGGCCCTCGTCGTGCATCACGGCCCATTGGCCGTCCGCAGTCTCCTGGATGTCAAACTCCGCGGCGTAGTAGCCGACCAGCGCGGCCTGCCGGATCGCGGGAACCGTATTTTCCGGCGCGACGGCGCTCAGGCCCCGGTGGGCGACCAGAAAAACGGGGTCCTCCTCCCGAATGGAGGACAGACCGCCGAGCGAAACCATAGCGCGCGGCTGCTTTGCGCGATAGAAGTCTCTGTAGTAATAATTACCTCCGCCGAGACAGGCAAGCAGCAGCAGCGCGGCGGAGAAAAAAGCGAGTTTTTGTTTCAAACGTATGGCTCCCCTGTAAGAAAGGATACCCCATCGCGAAATGCTGGGGCGGCCTATAGCCGCTCATACAGTTTGTGTATAAAACGAAGTAAAATTCCGGATTCCCGCTACGGTTTTTTCTTCAGCTTCGGCAGCACGGTGCACAGCAGCAGTAAAATCATCGCGCCGCCGCCTATGAGGGCGGGCCACTTCCATTTGGCCGGATCCTCCCCGGTTTTGGCCGGTTCCGCTTCCGCGTCCATAGCTGCGGCCCGTGCGGAAAGCGCGACGACCAACACGCCGCCCGCCATAATCAGCGCCAGCAGCAGGGCGACGATCCGAACAATTCGTTGTCTTCTTTTCATGTAAAAAAATTCCTTCCTGAAGGTTAAATTACCAAAAACTATTTTACCCAATTTTCTCCCGAAAGTCAACCTCCGCTCCGCCTGAACGGGCGGCTGTAGGGTCGATTCAAGAATCGACCGTCTCTGATTGATCGTATGAAAAAGAACGACAGCATTCCCCTGACCATTACGGCCCTGACGCTGGAGGGCCGGGGCGTAGGCCATTACGGCGGTATGGCGGTATTCGCGCCGGCCACGGCCGCCGGCGACCAAATCGAAGCCCTGGTGCTCAAGGTCAAACCCCGCTACGCCTACGCGAAGCTGCGGGAAATCCTGGTTCCCTCGCCGGAGCGGGTTCCGGCGAGCTGCGCGGTTTTTCCCCAGTGCGGCGGCTGCGTGTTCCGGCACATCCGCTACGAGGCCGAGCTGGAATTGAAGGCCCAGGCCGTCCGGGACGCATTTACGCGCATCGGTAAGATCGATTTGGAGCTGGAGCCCATTCTGGGTGCTCTGTCGCCGGAGCGCTACCGCAACAAGGCCCAATACCCCGTCGCGGCGGGGGAGAACGGGCCGGTCATCGGCTTTTACGCGCCCCACAGCCACCGGGTAGTCGGCCTCCGGGATTGCCGCAGCAATTACGATTGCCGTTTGCAACCCCTGGAGTTTGCGGGCATTTTGGCCGCGATCGAGCAGTGGATATCGTGCTATCAAATCTCGATTTACGACGAAAACACACATACAGGTCTGCTGCGGCACATCTATATCCGCAAAGCGGAGGCCATGGACACCATTATGGTTTGCCTGGTGGTCAATGGGGAGACGCTCCCGCAGGCACAGGCGCTGGTGGAGGCCCTCCGCACAACGGAGCCGAAAATCAGCGGCATCCTGCTGAATGTCAATCGGCGGGACAGCAATGTCATTCTGGGCGACAGCTGCAAAACCCTCTGGGGAGAGGCATATCTGGAGGACAGGCTCTGCGGCCTGTGCTTCCGGATTTCGCCGCTCTCGTTCTACCAGGTCAACCGCCCGCAGGCCGAGCGGCTCTATGAAATCGCGGCGCGTTACGCGGCGCTGACGGGGAAAGAAACAATTTTAGACCTCTATTGCGGCATGGGCGCCGTCGGCCTGAGCATGGCGAAACAGGCGGGCCGGCTTTTCGGCGTGGAGAGTGTGGAAGCGGCGGTGCGGGACGCGCGGGAAAACGCCGCGTTAAACGGCATCGCGAATGCGGAATTCCTCTGCGCGGACGCGGCCGAGGGGCTGGAGAGCCTACGCAGCAGGGGCATTGTGCCGGAGGTCGTCCTGCTGGACCCGCCGCGCAAGGGCTGCGCGGCCGCGTTGCTGAGCACGGTCGCCGGGATGCGGCCGGAAAGGATCGTCTATATCTCCTGCAATCCCGCGACCCTCGCCCGGGACTGCGCGCTGTTACAGGAACAGGGTTACGCGGTAAGGGCTGCCGCGCCGGTGGATTTGTTCCCCCGGACGGGGCATGTGGAGTGCGTGGCGTTACTCACGCGCCGCTGACAGGAAATTATAAAAAGGCCGAAGAAATGTCGCGTTTCTTCGGCCTTTTGTCTACACAATCCAAGTGCTAATCCACAAAAAATATCTTTGTCGGATAGCGCAAAATCTCGTCCTCGGGCGTATCGGCATAGAGCGGCGCAGTCGAGAATTGGAGCTCTCCGCCGGCGGCGATGGCTTGCGTGAGAACGTCCATTGTATCTTTGCGTAGGTATTTGGTATGCGTAGGCGTACCATCGTTTTTAAACATAACAGGAACGTGCTCTAGTGCGGCGTTCCCGCCATGATAGGCCTTTACCAATGCGCCCCAGTTGAACAAACTGAACAGACCATAACCCTCGCGCGTATCCTTCACAGGAAAAATCCCAAGGAAATAGGCTTTGAAAGTGATTTTTCGCAGGTCGGGCATGGTTACTCTCATAACACGGACAAAGCTGTCATTGAACGGCGGTTCATCGAAGCGCATCGTGCCAATCCATGTTTCTTTGCGGTCGCGGGAAACATCCTTGAGTTCCTCCGTGCCTGGCGGCTGCCAGCCGCGCGGAAGTTCGTGTCCCTTTTCGTCCTGATAATATTCAAAGATATTCGGTATACTCGCGACGCGTTCTTCTTCGAAGGGCCGCAAGCGGTAAAGCCCCTGCGACAGGGGTTGTGCTTCTATATAGTTTTCATCCCGCAGCGACGCATTGCCGGATTCCTGAATGCCGAACACCAGCAGCCACAGCAATACCAATGCGGCCGGGATGGACAAAAGCCACAGCGATTTCTTCTTCATGAGGGAACTCCTTTATTTGGAATGCTGTCAGCATAGCACAAAAGGATATTTGCGTCAAGCGAAAGCCTGTATACAAACATCTTTCATATTGCCGTTACTGGGTTTCTGTGTTACAATTTAAATGGAAAAATTTTATCATAATACATAAATGAGGGTTTTAGAAATGCTAAAAACAAAAATCATCTGTACAATGGGTCCCGCGGTGGACAGTCCCGAAAAAATGCGGCAGCTGGTCGCCAGCGGCATGGACGTGGCGCGGCTGAATTTTTCCCACGGCACCCAGGCGGAGCACCTGGAGCGGGTGCGGCAGTTCCGCGCGGTCTGCGAGGAGATGCGGGCGGTCATCCCCATCATGCTGGACACCAAGGGGCCGGAAATCCGGCTGGGGGTGTTCCCGGAAAAGGAAGCGGAAATCGCGGAGGGCCAGGACTATATCCTGACGACGGAGGCCGTGGACTGCGACCACACCCGCGCGAGCATCAGCTATCCGGGCCTGCCCCAGGACCTCTCCCCAGGCAACATGATCCTGATTGACGACGGCCTGGTGGAGCTGCAGGTGCAGTCCGTCTCCGGGCCGGAAATCCGCTGCAAGGCGCTCAACGGCGGAGTGTTGAGCAGCTGGAAGAGCCTCAACGTGCCGGACATCACGCTGAACCTGCCCTCCTTCACGGAGCAGGACCGAAGCGATATTTTGTTCGCCATCGCGCACGACTTCGACTTCATCGCGGTCTCCTTCGTGCGCAAGAAGGAGGACATCACAGAGATCGCCCGGATTCTGGAGGAGAACAACGGCAGGGAGATCAAGCTCATCGCGAAGATCGAAAACCGGGAGGGCGTCAACAACCTGGACGAGATCATCCGCGTCTCGGACGGCCTCATGGTCGCCCGGGGAGACCTGGGGGTGGAGCTCCCGGTGGAGGAGATTCCCATGGTGCAGAAGGACATGATTCTCCGCTGCTACCGCGCGAGCAAGCCGGTCATCACCGCCACGCAGATGCTGGACTCCATGATCCGCAACCCCAGGCCGACCCGGGCGGAGGTCACGGACGTGGCCAACGCGGTCTACGACGGCACCAGCGCCATCATGCTCTCGGGAGAGACCGCCGCCGGAAAGTACCCGATTGAGGCCCTGCAGACCATGAAACGCATCGCGGACACGGCGGAAAAATCCTTCGATTACTGGAAAAATTTCCGCAGACATGAAACCTGGAGCGTCAACAGCATCACCAACGCCATCAGCCACGCCACCTGCACCACGGCCATGGATTTAAACGCCAGCGCGGTGGTGGCGGTCACCATCAGCGGCGCCACGGCGCGCCGGGTCTCCGGTTTCCGGCCTGCCTGCCCGATTGTCGCCGCGACGACCAGCAAAAAAACGCAGCGGCAGCTGCGCATGTCCTGGGGGGTCTACCCCATGCTGGTGGATGTGGTGTCCGCGACGGACGACTTATTCACCAGCGCCGCGGAGGCCGCCCGGGCCTCCGGCCTCGCCCAGGACGGCGACATCGTTGTCGTGACCGCCGGCGTGCCCCTGGATACCGTCGGCACGACCAATATGCTGAAAGTGCAGATGATCGGCAACGTCCTTTGCCGCGGAAAAGGAATCGGCGGCAGCAGCGCCACCGGCCCTCTCTGCGTGCTGCGGCACGACGAGGACCAGCCGTCCTTCTTCCTGCGCCACAGCATTTTGGTGATAGACGAGGTCTCGGACGCGATTTTGCCGCTCATCCGGCAGTCCGCCGCCGTGATTCTGGAGGGCGCGGACTGGGAGGGCAAGGCCGCGACCCTGGCCCTGACACTGGAAATCCCGGTCATCACGGACTGCGACGGCGCCACGAAGATACTCAAGTCCGGCACCGTGGTGACGGTGGACGCCAAAAAGGGCACGGTAAAATGCGTGGAGTAGGGGGAGATCCTGTTATGCTGAAAAAATTCGCGCTGTTGTTGGCGCTTTGTCTCTTACTGCTTGCCGCTTGCCAGGGAAACACTCCGGAGGAACCAAGCGGAAATCAATTATCTGATTCCCAAACAACAGAACCCACTTCCACCGCCCCGGAGGAAACCTACTTCGATATCTGGGACTACACGCCCCCAACCTCCGACGACCCCATGGCCCTCTGCAACATTTTCCCGGACCCCTATTTTGCCTGGCACGTGGCGAGCGCTTTAGGCAAATCCGTCACGGATGTGGTGAGCTATGAGGAGCTTGCCGCCTATACGGGCGAACTCAGCTGCGCGAGGAGCCCCATGAAGAGCATCGAGGGGATCGGGTATTTGACCGGATTGACCTCCTTCGGCTGCGGGATGAACGGCGACTTGGAAATCATACCGGATGAATTCGGTAAATTGACGAATCTGACATCGATATCTCTCATGAAAGCCTGGGCTTTACGATCCATTCCTTCCTCAATCGGTAATTTAAAAAAACTCCGCGTTCTGACGTTAAGCTTGACTATGATTGAAGAGCTGCCGAAAGAAATCGGCGGCTGCGAAAGTTTGAAAGTCTTAGACATTCACAACACGCCGATTCAAGAAATCCCCGCTGAAATCAGAAACTGTAAAGAGCTGGTATATTTAGACGCGGATGAAACGAAGATTACATCCTTGCCGGACAGCATCTGCAAGTTGACCAAACTGAAATCTCTGGATGTGGGCTACACAAAACTGACCGCCCTGCCGGAAGAAATCGGAAACCTCTCCGAATTGGAGAGGCTCGATTTGTTCGGCTGCCAGCTGAAAACGCTGCCCTCCAGCGTGCGGCAGTTGAAGAATTTGCGCTATCTCAATGTGTATGACAATTTTAGCCTCGACGAAGCATACATGAACTGGTTCCCGGAACCGGTTTATACCTGCAAAGACGACCCGCAGTCTGACGTGGTCTGGATGGCGAAGTGGTATTATGTAGAGGGATTTTAAACCCCAAAATACTTCACTGCATTGTAATAAGAAATATCTTTTATAATCTGCCTCAAAGCCTCCAAATCGTTGGGATACAGCCCGCCCTCCACCATATCGCCGATCATGCCGCATAAAATCCGGCGGAAATACTCGTGCCGAGGGTAGGACAAAAACGAGCGGGAATCCGTCACCATGCCGAGGAATTTGCCCAATGCCCCCGTGTTGGCCAAGGCCCCCATCTGCGCGCGCATACCGTCCAGATTGTCGTTGATCCACCAGGCTGTCCCGAACTGGAGCTTGCTCTGTGCCTCCTCGGACTGGAAGTTGCCGAGCATGGAGCCCAGCACGTAGTTGTCCTTCGGGTTCAGGCAGAACAGAATCGTCCGGGGCAGGCGGCCCTCCGTCTCCAGGCTGTCCAGCAGGCGGGAGAGGGGATAGGCGGCCTCGCAGTCGGCGGCGGAGTCGTAGCCCGTGTCCGGCCCGAGGGCCGCAAACATGCGGCTGTTGTTGTTGCGCATGGCGCCGAGGTGGATTTCCATCCCCCAGTCCCGCGCCGCGTACTCCGCCGCGAGGACGCGCAGTAGTTCGGTTTGGTAGGCCTCCGCCTCAGACGCCTGGAGCAGTCCGCCTGCCAGTGCCTTGGCGAAGATGGCCTCCAGCGCGTCTGTGTCTGCCCTGTGATAGGGCATTTTGGTAAAAGCGTGGTCGCTCGCGCGGCAGCCTAGGGAGTCGAAAAAGGCGATGCGCTCCCGCAGGGCGGACACTAAATCCGCGTAGGAGACAATAGCTCTTCCGCAGGTGGCGGAGAGGGCCCGCAGCCAATCCGCGAAGCCGGGCATGCTGATCTGGAGCGCCTTGTCCGGGCGGAAGGCCGGCAACACCCGGCAGGGGAAAGAATCGTCCGCCGCCAGCAGTTGGTGGTATTCCAAACTGTCCGCCGGGTCGTCCGTTGTGCACAGGCAGCGAACGTTGGAGCGCAAAATCAAATCGCGCGGGGTAAAACCGACCTCCGCGATTTTTTGGTTGGCCCGTATCCAAATGCTGTCCGCCGTATCGGGACTCAGCGGTTCTTTGATATCAAAATATCGCTGTAATTCCAAGTGCGTCCAGTGGTAGAGCGGGTTGCCGAGCAACGCGGGAATCGCGCCCGCCCAGGCCAGATACTTTTCGTAGGGGGAGGCCTCTCCGGTGATGTACCGCTCGGCGATGCCGCAGGAGCGCATGGCCCGCCACTTGTAGTGGTCCCCGGCCAGCCAGAGCTGCGCCAGGTTCGCGGGCGCTTTGTTTTCATAGATTTCCTTGGGGGAGAGGTGGCAGTGCCAGTCGAAAATCGGCAGGGGATCGGCCAGCGCGAAGAGCGTACGCGCGGTGTCGTTGTCCAGTAAAAAATCTTGGTCCATAAATGCTTTCATGAGGAGCATTCCCTTCTAAAATTATTCCGTAGGGCGTAACGCCCTACTCCACTCCCCGGTAATATAACCCTCTTGTAAACGCGCCCTCCGGCGCCCGGCCCTCCTGGTAGGCCCGCAGAATCTCCCCGCACTCCCGTTTCGTCTCCGTCGTGAAATAGAGCAGTAAATAGGACACATTGCGGACATCGCCCAGCCGGTCGGCCAAATAGAGGGAGCGGGAATTCAGCAGCTCCCGCTGGCCGCCGTTGCAAATCAGAGGGAAACGGACGCCCTTGCGGTCCGTCAGGAACGGCTTCTCTTTGCAGGCGGCGCAGGGGACAGGGGAGGGGCAGTTGCGCAGCAGCATCAGCGGAATCCGGCCGTAGGCGAAGAGGCCCCGCGGCAGTGTCCCGCCCAGGTCCGCGATTTGGGGAAGCATCAGCTCGCAGGAGAGCAGCGCATCCGTGGCGCCCAGTTCCTCCAATAGGGAAAGGCTCCGGCTGTTGCAGACGTTCATGCCGAAGCCCGCGCTCACAGAGAGGTCGGCCTGTTTGGCCAGCGCGAGGCCGTCCAGTGTGCCCGCGGCGGCAAGTCTCACGCCGTTATCTTTCAGGACTTTCAGCCGGGACAGGATTTCCCGCTCCGCGCCGAAGATGCCCCGGGGAATTTCCAGGGCGGTCTCCAGACCCCGCTTCCGCATCTGAGAAAAGACGGCAGCGGGCGTATCCAGGGGCAGGACGCAGCGCGCGAGGGGAGAGAGCGTATCGGGAACTTGTTCCGCCGAGGCAAAGCGGGCGTGAAAGACAGGCGCGGCCTCCGCGGGCGCAAAACAGGTGGTTTTGAATTCAATCGGGCGGAAAGGCAGTGCAGCGCGCGCCGAGGGAAGAGCCTCCATCCGCAGACGCGGGCTTTCGTCTTGATAGAGCGACGCCAAGGCGGGCAGCACCTCCCGCGCGGCGGTCACGTCCTCCTTTTGGCGCAAACCAAATAGGTTTTGTCCCAGTTGCCCCTCGTAGTAGCCCCGCGTAAAGCCGGAGCGGGAAAAGACTTTTCGCAGCTGTTCCGTCAGCAGCGGGTCCGTCTCCCCGCGTTGGGCTTTTTTGCAGGCGCAAACCGCGGCGGCCACATATTCCGGCCGTTTCATGCGGCCCTCGATCTTCAATGAGCGGATACCCAGTTTTTCCAGTTCCGGCAGAGATTCAATCAGGGATAAATCCTTCAGGCTCAGGGCATGGTGCTGGGTCCCTTGGGCGAAGGGCAGGCGGCAGGGCTGGGCGCAGAGACCCCGATTGCCGCTGCGTCTGCCCAGGACGGCGCTCAGCAGGCACTGCCCGGAGACACTTACGCAGAGCGCCCCGTGGACGAACAGTTCCAGCTCCAAGGGCGCGGAAGCGGCAATCGCCAAGAGTTCTTTTTTGGAAAGCTCCCGCGGCAGCACCAGGCGGGAGAAACCCCGTTCCGCCAGCAGCGCGGCCCCCGCCGCCGTCTGCACGGACATCTGGGTGGAGGCGTGCAGCGGCATCTCCGGCGCGCAGGCCCGTGCCAGCTTCGCGACACCCAGGTCCTGGACAATCAGCGCGTCTATGCCCAATTTGCAGGCAGTTTCGATGAGAGCACAGACCGCCGGAAGCTCCCTGTCCCGCACGAGGGTGTTCAGGGTGAGATAGACTTTCACATTGCGGTCGCGGCAGTAGGCAACCGCCCGCGCCAGAGAAGTCTCGTCAAAGTTCGCGGCGTTGCGGCGGGCGTTGAAGGCGGGTCCCCCCAGGTACACCGCATCCGCGCCGCAGCGCACAGCCGCGCGCAGCGCCTCCGGGCTTCCCGCGGGGGCCAGGATTTCCATGCCGGAATCAGCTCTCATACAGGCGGGCGCGCACGGAACTGAGCTCCTTGTTGACGCGCTCCAGCTCCCGCTTCGCGATTTCGGCGTCCGTCCGCGCCCGCGCCGCGTCCTCCAGGTATTCCTGGATTTGGGAGCGCAGATGCTCCGCACTCTGGGTCGCGCGCTTGGCGCTGTCCGCATACTCCAAGGCAGTCAGAACGGCACCCTGGGTCATGGAGAGACGCGGATTGTCCCGCATCAGCCGGGACAGACGCCCGTCAATCTCGTTGCCGAGCTCCTGGGCGTACTTGATTTCGTCGTCCGTGGTGATGTAGTAGTCGTTGCCGCAAATCGTCAGCTTGACTTTGTTTTTTGCCAATTTTAAATCCTCCGTAATTGCGAAATGTCTGTATCATGGGCGGATGTGGGCACCTGCCCCGACAGATCGCGATGTTATGGTAGGGGACGATGCCCACATCGCCCCAACTACAGCAATAGCCCGGTATTTGCTAATCTCGGATGGCTTCGCAGTCCTCAACCAGGTCCATGAAGGCCTGCATGAGCGAGGAGCCGGTGTGCGGCCCCGGAGAGACGGACTCCTCGTAGTGGCCGGGGGCCAGAATGCTGGCGAAGTCGTTGTCCGGCAGGATGTAGCCGAAGGAGTCGTTGCAGAGGCCGATGATTTTTATGGTGCTGCCGGCGGGCATCAGCTCCAGCATGGAGGGGAAATCCCAGCCGGTTTTGGTGTAGCTCTCCGCCGCGCTGAACGCGCCGCCGATGGCGATTTCCGGCGCCATCTCACCGGGCACCATGCCGATTTTCAGCTGTTTGCCCAGCTCCATGTAGCCTACTTCGCTCACCAGGTAGATTCCGTTGCCTTTGTCGATGCGCAAATTGCTCGCGACGCCGAGTTTCGAGGCCGACAGCATAATCTGGTTTTCGCAGGGCGCGTAGAATTCCCGCAGGCGGATGTTTAAGAGCGGCTCCACGGCCTGCTCCTCCGCTTTGGGAATCCCCATTAGCAGCTTACCGATGTAGCGGCCGTAGTATTGATGGCCGCCGTTTCCGTCGTCAAATACGTTGCCGTCCTCCGTCACGTCCGTCACTATGGCGAGCTCCGCCCCCTGGAAGAACAGGAAATTCGCCCCCGCCCTGTTGACCTCTTCCTCCATGTAATAGATGTAGTCCCCGGAGAGCAGCGTGTTTTCCGCCTTCAGGCAGACGGGGTGCACCGCCATGAAGGCAATGACGGTCTCCTTCCCGCCGTCGGCGGGCGCGAAGCGCAGCTTGGCGATGTCCTCGACGCGCACGTCCGGCGGGCGCTTGTCGTAGTTGTAGACCAATTCATCCGTACTGGAATAGAAGAGTTCCCCCGGCTGCATGGCCAGCGCGGCTTCTTTGATGGCCTCGGCGGTCTGGAGCTTGAGGTGTTCCATGTAGGCCTCATTTTTGCCGGAGATCAAGTTGTCGTATTGCTGTTTGCGCAGGGCCTTCACGTTGTGTTTCAGAATCGCCCAGAGGTCGCCCCAGAGGCCCTGGGTGTCCACCGCGCTGTGGCTGTGGGTCGCGGAAATGTTGATGCTCTGGATGTTATGTTCCGCCGCGAAGGCCTTCAGCATCTCGCGAATCTCGCGCACGTCCGGGTTGGAGAGGCCGACAGTGTCCAGCACGGCGAAAGCCGCCGCGCCGCGCCCGCTGCCGTCATCAATGCAGATCACGCGCACGGCCAGGTCGTCTATCACGCCGCTGACTTCGTTGGGCGGGAAGACGAGGAAGCCGCCGAGGTAGCAGCCCTCCCCCGTGAAGTCCTCGGGCAGCAGGGAGCGCCTGGCGTAACCCAAGGACCACTGTACCTCCTCCTGTACTGCCGTGTCAAAGCGCGTCTGCCCGACTAGAAAATTATCGCTCTTGTAGTCCGCCTCTGGCACGGGCGGGACCGAGGGCAATATCCGCGTGATGCCCCGCAGCGCCGCGTAGATTGCCTTCTCCCCGGCCGCGCGCGCCTTGACCGGGCTCAGCTTGGCGAATAAAGCCGTGCCGCCCACCGCAGTGACGAGGACCAGAACGAGGACAAGCAGGACTTTCAGGAATTTTCTCAGTTTTCTTTTTTTCATGGATGAACCCCTCTTTCACAAAAATTTATAAAAAGGCGAATACAAGTTCTTGCCTGTATTATACTCCAAAAAATATCCGCTTTTCAACCAGAATTTTTATCCGAGGAAAAAAGGGCGGACACGAGGCCCGCCCCTACAGAAAATTATCGTCACTATTGCGCCTATACGAAAAGAACGCGGCGCATAATTGATACAACTACGCGCCGCGCTTAAGCCCTGGGATGCGATTAATAATTGTCGCCCTGAATTTCGAAGTACGCCTGGGGATGCGCGCAGGTGGGGCAGACGGCCGGCGCCTGCTTGCCGACGTGCAGGTGGCCGCAGTTCCGGCAAATCCAGACCACTTCCTCCGAACGCGCGAAGACCAGACCCAGTTCCAGGTTCTCCGCCAGTTTGCGGTAGCGCTGCTCGTGGGCGTTCTCGATTTTCGCGACCGACTCAAACAGGGCGGCGACTTTGTCGAAACCCTCCTCGCTGGCGGTCTCCGCGAAGCCCTTGTACATTTCCGTCCACTCGAAGTGCTCGCCCGCGGCGGCATCCAGCAGATTTTCCGCGGTGCCGGGCACCGCGCCGCCGTGCAGTTCCTTGAACCACAGTTTGGCGTGCTCCTTTTCGTTGTCCGCCGTCTCTAAAAAGAACGCGGCGATCTGCTCATATCCCTCTTTTTTCGCGGCGGAGGCATAGTAAGTATACTTATTTCTGGCCTGGGATTCCCCCGCGAAGGCCGCCATTAAATTGGCTTCGGTTTTGCTTCCTTTGAATTCCATAAGTGTGATTGCTCCTTTCTATATCTACAGGTATTATACTAAATTATTCCAAAAGATACAAGAGAAATTTTGTAGGGGACGCAGTCCCCTGCGTCCCATTTAAAAACAGTTCGAATATTTATAGCGGGACGAAGAGGACTTCGTCCCCTACAAAATATAATCCTGGAATTCCTCCAACAGCCGCGCGTCCGCAATGACATCCATATGCAGGCCGTCCTCGCGGAAATCTTCGCTGAACACCGCGCCCTCCTGCCGCAGCCGCGCGGCGGCGGCGCCGTCCCGATAGGGAATCTGCAGGCTCACGCGCCTGCGCGTCGGCGGCAGCGCCTTGGCGACGGCCTCCAGCAGCTTGTCCAGTCCCTGATTCTCCAGGGCGGAGATCATCACGGTGCCCGCCAGCGTGGGCAGTTCCAGCAGGTTTTCCGCCAGGTCGCACTTGTTCATGACGCAGAGGACCGGAATCCCCTCGCAGCCCAGCTCCCGGAGCAGGTCGTTTGTCACCTCCAGGTGCTCCGCGCAGTCCGGGTCGGAGGCGTCGCAGACGTTCAACAGGACCGAGGCGCTGACGGCCTCCTCCAAGGTGGACTGGAAGGCCTCCACCAGGCCGTGGGGCAGGCGGCGCAGAAATCCCACCGTGTCCACCAGCATGACTTTGCGCCCGTCCGGCAGGGTCAGCGCGCGGGCGGTGGGGTCCAGCGTCGCGAAGAGCTTGTCCTCCACCAGTACGCCGGCCTGGGTCAGCTGGTTCATCAGGGTGGACTTGCCCGCGTTGGTGTAACCGACGATGGCCACAGTCTCCACGCCGTCCTTGGCGCGGCGGGCGCGGGCCAGTCCCCGGCGCTTTTCTAAAGACTCCAGCTCCCGCTCCAGCGCGGAAATCCGCCGGCGGATGTGGCGGCGGTCCGTCTCCAGCTTGGTTTCGCCCGGGCCCCGCGTGCCGATGCCGCCGCCCAGCCGGGAGAGGCTCGTGCCCTGGCCGCCCAGCCGGGGCAGGGAGTAGCGCAGCTGCGCCAGCTCCACCTGCAGCTTGCCCTCGCCGCTGCGGGCTCTGGCCGCGAAGATGTCCAGAATCAGGGTCGTCCGGTCTATGACGCGCACGCCCGTCTCCCGCTCGGTGTTGCGCTGCTGGGAGGGCGAGAGCTCCAGGTCGAAAATCAGCAGACTGATTTCGTTTTCCTCACAGAAAGTTTTGAGCTCCGCCAGACGGCCGCTGCCGAGGCAGGTGGCGGTATCCGGCTTCTCCCGTTTCTGCGAGAGCTTGGCCTCCACCTCCGCGCCGGCGGTATACGCCAGCGCCTCCAGCTCCGCCAGGGAGGTTTCGCAGTCATAGGCGCCGGTGTCCAGGCCAACCAGCACGGCTTTTTCGGGCTTTTCGATATTTTCGTAGAATTCCATAATAATCCTCTAATAACCGTCCGGGTTATTCTGTTGCCAGCGCCAGGCGTCCGCGCACATGCGCGCGAGGTCATATTCCGCCTTCCAGCCCAGCACCCGCTCCGCCTTGGAGGCGTCCGCGTAGCTCACCGCCAGGTCGCCCGGGCGGCGCGGCTCGATCTGATAGGGCACCGTGAGGCCGTTGACTTGCTCAAAGGTCCGCAGGACCTCCATCACGCTGTAGCCCTTTCCCGTACCGAGGTTGCAGATATCGCAGCCGCTGGAGCGCAGTACGCTTTCCAAAGCGCTGATGTGCCCGCGGGCCAGGTCCACCACGTGGAGGTAGTCCCGGATGCCCGTGCCGTCCGGTGTGTCGTAGTCGTTGCCGGTCACCGGCAGGTAGGGCAGTTTGCCGGCGGCTACCTGGGTAATCAGCGGCATGATATTCTTGGGTACGCCAGCCGGGTCCTCCCCGATTTGACCGCTCTCGTGCGCGCCGACGGGGTTGAAATACCGCAGAAGGGAGACGCTCCAGCTGTGGTCGGAGGCACAGAGGTCCTTCAGAATCCGCTCGATATAGAGCTTGGTGGTGCCGTAGGGGTTGGTGGTTATCCCGTCCGGCATGTCCTCCTTCAGCGGGGAGGGGTTGTTCGCGCCGTAAACCGTCGCGGAGGAGCTGAACACAATTTTTTTGCAGCCCGCGTCCCGCATGGCCTCCAACAGGCAGACGCTGCCGCCGATGTTGTTGTCGTAGTACGCCAGCGGCTTCTCCACGCTCTCGCCCACAGCTTTCAGCCCGGCGAAGTGGATCACCGCCTCAATGCTGCCGCCGCCGAACAGTTCGTCCAGCAGAGCCCTGTCCCGGATATCCCCCTCGACGAAACGGGGGCTCCTGCCGGCCAGCGCCCCGACGCGGTTTACACATTCCGGCTTGCTGTTGCACAGATTATCCAGTATAATAACCTCATAGCCGCCGTGCAACAGCTCCACGCAGGTGTGGGAGCCGATGTAGCCGGCGCCGCCTGTGACTAGAATGGACATGTTCAAGCCTCCTCCATACCAGTATTTGAAATTTTTGAATTTATAGTATAAGGCAGAACGGGAAAAAATGCAAGAAAAAATAAAAACGATTATAAGCATATATTATCTTTTATTCAGAACGGACTTGACTTTTTTGAGGAATACGGCGTATAATTTCTAACACAACAAAAATACGGTCGAATAAACATAAACATATAGAAAGGCCTGTGACTGAATGAAAGTATTGATTGTGAATCCAAGAGTGGCGTTCAACGTCTATTTCGCCGGCACACCCTTGGGCTCTCTCGCTGTTGGTTCCTATCTGAAAGAGAAGGGCTATGACGTCCGCATCTACGACCGCGCGGCGGATAAAAGGAAACTCGCCAAGGTTTTCGCGGAATTCAAACCCGATGCCGTCGGCATTTCGCTGATTGCCTCCGTCGCGATTCCGGACGCTCTCAGGGTTTCCAAATATTGCAGGGAACAGGGCGTTCCGGTCATTATGGGCGGGATAACGGCTTCCTTCGTGGCGGACGCGCTCCTGAAAGAGGATGCCACGGATTATATCGTCCTCGGTGAAGGCGAAATTCCTATGTATGAACTGCTGCGGAAGCTGGAGAGCGGGGAACCGGTTGGGGAAATGCTTGGGATTGCCTACCGGGATGAATCCGGGCAGATACAGATTATGCCGGAACGCCCCTTTGCCGACCTGAATGAGTTTCCCACAATGGATTGGTCGCTGATAAAGCCGGAGCGGTATTGGCAGTCCCACATCTCCGGTATGCAAAGGGCCATTTATCTGTTTCGGTCCAAGGGCTGTCCCGGGCGCTGTACTTTCTGTTTCAACCCCGCTTTTCACCATTCCGAGCGGCGGGTGCGCTCCGACGAGGATGTCTGTGAGGATATCCGTGTGCTGGTTACGGAGTATCATGCGGACGGCATTATTTTCGGCGACGAATGCTTCTGCACCCGCAGTGAGGAATTGTTAAATTTTTGCGCAAAGTTGAAAGCGATGAATCTGCCGGTGCACTGGGGCTGCCAGACCCGCACCACCACCACGCGGGAAGAGTTGCAGGCCATGTATGACGCCGGCTGCCGCGCGGTTTTCTTCGGTGTGGAGAGCGGGTCGCCCAAAATACAGAAAAAAGTCCATAAAAATCTTTCCCTAAACGGCATTGAGCGGGTTTTCCGGGACTGCCAGGAAATCGGGATATATACTACCGCGTCCATCGTCCTGGGTCTGCCCACTGAAACAGAGGAGGATCTTAAGCTAACGATTGCGCTTATGACGAAAATCCGCGCCAATTATATGCATCTGCCCTTCTTCTCTCCTATATACCCGTCAGAGCTTTGGGATGAATGCGTTGCGGAGAAAAAATTAACGCCGCCCCGCAATCTGGATGAATGGTCAAAAATTTATCTGTCCGGCTGGTTTAGCAGCGCGTTAAACGGGGGCGTCATTTTCGGCGAGGTACCGCTGCGTGAGCTGCAGGTGGCGCAGTGTTTTGCCTTTTGGCTTTGTTTTGCGCAACCAGGAGGAAATAACACATCGCTTATCTATGCCTGCCGCAGGATTTTTGTGGATTTTTTTCGCTTTGTTTTACAGCAGGGGTTTGTGAACGGCTTCCGGAATCTTTTTCAATTGGCGCAGCGGGCTCTTATCGTGTTTTGGAATATAACGGCTTATCCAAAAATCCGTAAAAAATACGGGTTATACGTCAAAAATTTCCGTGGCTGAGTGCTAAATTTTTACCAGAGAGGATGGGGTTATGCCGGATTTTGAAACCATACGCGGCAGCGCCGAAATCGCCGCTTGCATCCGCGCGAGCGACAGCGTCATGCGGGAAATCGGCTATACCGAGCACGGCCTGGCCCATGCGGGCCGAACCGCAGAGGAGGCCGGGAAAATCCTGCAGGCCCTGGACTATGACCCGCGCACTTGTGAACTGGCGCGCATCGCGGGGTACAGCCACGACATCGGCAACCACATCAACCGCAACGACCATGCCCAGAGCGGCGCGATTTTGCTGTATGGCATCCTGCTGCGGCTGGGTTTTCCCTTCGATGAAATCACCCAGGTCAGCTCCGCCGTCGGCCACCACGATGAGCGGACAGCCGCCGCCGTCAGCCCGATTGCCGCCGCGCTGATTCTGGCGGACAAGAGCGATGTGCGCCGCAGCCGCGTCCGGGAGGGCGTCCATCTGGACGATATCCACGACCGCGTCAACTACGCCGTCCGCCGCTCCGTCACCACGGTGGAGGCGGAGAAGCGGCAGATTGTGCTGACCTTGCAAATTGACACGGAAATCTGCCCCGTGATGGACTACTTCGAAATCTTCCTGGACCGCATGGTGCTCTGCCGGAAATCGGCGGACTTTTTACAGTGCGATTTTGAGTTGATCATCAACGACACCCGGCTGCTGTAATATTTTGTAGGGGCGATTCAGGAATCGCCCTCAGGAGAAACCGTGCCAAATCTATCCGATATTTCTGTCATAAAAGAGCTGCTGCGGCGCCACGGATTTACCTTTTCCAAGGCGCTGGGGCAGCATTTTCTGGTCAACCCCTCCGTCTGCCCGCGCATGGCCGAGGCCTGCGGTACGGACGAAAATACCGGCGTGTTGGAGATCGGCGCCGGAATCGGGGTGCTCACGGCGGAGCTGGCGCAAACCGCGAAAAAAGTGGTCTCCCTGGAGCTGGACGCACGGCTGCTGCCGGTGCTGGCAGAGACCCTGGCCGGCTGCGGCAACGTGGAGGTGCTGCGGGCGGACGTGCTGAAGACCGACCTGCCTGAGTTGTTGCGGACGCACTTCGGGGATATGCCGGTGGTGGTCTGCGCGAACCTGCCCTACTATATCAGTTCGCCCGTCATCATGGCCCTGCTGGAGAGCCGCCTTCCGCTGGAGTCCCTCACGCTGATGCTGCAGAAGGAGGCCGCGGAGCGCATCTGCGCCCCGGTGGGCAGCCGGGAATCCGGCGCGGTCACGGTGGCGGTGAGCTACTACGCGCAGACGAAAAAGCTGTTTCCGGTGTCTGCCGGGTCCTTCCTGCCCGCGCCCAAGGTGGACAGCCTGGTCATCCGCCTGGATGTCCGCAGGGAGACGCCGGTTTCTGTCCCGGACGAGGCCTTTTTCTTCCGCGTGGTGCGCGCGGCCTTCGGCCAACGCAGAAAAACCGCCGCAAACGCCATTGCCGCCGGCCTGGGATTGCCCAAATCGGCGGTTGCCGCCGCGCTGGAATCTGCCGGGATTGCCCCGTCTGCCCGCGCGGAGGAGTTGTCCTTGGAGGCGTTCGCGGCGCTGAGCGGACAGTTGCGTGAATAGTTGTAACTGTCCGTTGATTTGTTGGTAGGGGGACGCAAAAATTATTCCCGCCGCAGTGTGCTCTTTCTGTGCTGGCAAACTAAATTACGTACGGTATCGCTCGACGTAAAATACTTTGTCAATCTCACAGGGAGTCACTGCGGCGGAATCCAAATCAGGAGGATGTTCCTGTTTATGGAAGAATCACAGAGGCCTGCTGTTTCCCGCTTGCTATGGAGAAGGAATTCAGGTTCCGGTCAAACAGGCTGTAGAGGGTCTCGTTCACATAGGTGGCGCGTTGATAATTCGCGTAGAAGTAGTATCCGTATTCCGACTGCGAAATCTGCGTCTCATAGACATTGCCCGTCTGCAGCTTGCGGTTTTTGACGGAGAAAGTGAAGACCGCGAACTGAGTGCTGTCGTTCTTCCCGTCCCAGAGGTAGCGTGTGCCCGGGAAGGCAATCATGTTTTTCTCTGGGTAGTAGCAGATCGCCTTGTGGTCGTAGAAGGCGTTGGTGTCCCAGTTCCCCCGGATGGTCTTGGCGTCCACTTCCTTGGGTTTTTTCGGGTCGCTGACGTCGAACAGGGAAATCTTGATGCCGTCCGTAATGCCGGTTTCGGTGCCCGGCCTGCCGATGCCCACCAGCAGATTGTCCCCCACCGGGTGCAGGTAGTTGGAGAAGCCCGGGATTTTTAATTCGCCCGTAATCTTCGGCTTTTTCGGGTTGGAGAGGTCCACGACGAAGAGCGGGTCTATCTGCTCAAAGGTCACTACATAACCGGTTTTGCCCGTGAAGCGCACGGCGTAAATCCGCTCGTTCGGTGCGATGCTGCGGATACTGCCGAGCTGCTTGAGCTGGGCGTCCAGCACGTAGATGTTGCTGCTGCTGTCCCGACCCTTGTTGGTCCAGCGCTCCTGGGTGGTGGCGATGCGGACGTTGCCCTCGTATTCGTCCATAGAGAACTGGTTGAGCAGATGCCCGGTCACGCTGGCCGAAGTGAGGAAGCCGGGCGCGTCTTTGATGGAAAATTTATAGATTTCGGTCTTTTCGAAGGGGATTTCCGGCGCGGGCTTGGGCGCCTTCGCGCTGGCCGGGTCGTCCTCGATGACGATGTCTTTGCTTGGCCGGGAGGTCTCCTCCACGATGTCGTAACTCGGGTAGATCGTCCGCGCGGCGTAGAGGTAATCCCCGGAGCAGAAGATGTTTTCGCCGCAGCCGAGCACCGCCGCCTTTTCGGGCTCCTTCTTGAGCTCCTTCAGGCTCAGGGTCGTCACGACCAGGTAGGAGGGCGTGGGCTCCGTCTTCGCGATATAGATGCGACCCGCGGGAATTTGCTTTTCTTTTTCGTCCACAGTGTAGCAGGGGATGATGTCCTTCCTGCCCAGCTTGCCGTTGTAGACGTCCACGTAGTAGTTGCTGATGACGCAGAGCTTGTAGTCCACCAGGCGGGCAGAGAGGTAGCTGCCGTCCTGCTTGTAGGTCTTTTCCAGCTTGGGTTTGGCCCGGTCCTTGATGTCGTAGACCCGCACGACGGTCTGTTGGCGCTGGGGTCTGCTGCCGGGCATGATCCTGGCGTAGGGGGAGAAGCCCCCGCAGGTGTTGGTCACCGCGACCAGCTTGTCGCCGGAGAGGAACAGGCCGGAGACCATTTCCCGTTCCGGGGCGTCCACCTTCCCCTCAAACAGGGTAATCGTAGAGATTTTTTCCAGCTTGCCCTCCGCCTTCAGGCCCACAATGCTGACCTGGGCGAAAGACTTGTTCTTCTCACTCTTTTTGCCGTTGTCCCAGTAGTCGCGGTTGCTGGCGATATAGAGGTACTTGCCGTCGTTTTTGAGGATGTCCGCTTCGTCGATGCCCTCCACCTGGACGTTGGTTTTGCCCACGGAGCTCACCTCATCGTCTCCTCCTGTTGGAGGTGCGTCCTGCGCGGAGGCGGGCGTTGTGGCTTGTGCCTTTACGCCCAGACCGTCAAGCGCGGAGCCTGGAGCGGCGACTGCGTCCTCGGCAAACTCATTGAGCACCATATAGTCACTGCCATACATCTTCCTCTGTGCCGCCGCATCCTCTTCAAAGCGCTTGAAGACGGCCTCGATTTCCGCGTAGGAGGCGGCGGTTTTCATCCGGGAGTCTCCCAAAACGGCCTTCACCTCAGCGGTGGTTGTGGCGGTAGAGCTCTTTTTGCCCTTGCCCTTATTGCCCTTGCTGTTTTCACTTTCGCCCGGGGTTTCGGCTTCGGTGCCGGCGGCGGTGATGTCGCCGGCGACATTGCTTTTGCCGCCGCTGTTGCCGCTGTTGCCGGTCAGCGTCTCCGTCAGCGTCGGCAGCACCGGTCTGCTGGGCGGATACAGCAGGGCCAGGCTCACGATCAGCACGATGGCGGCCGCCACGGCCGCGGACATGTGTCGCAGGGTGATGGTTCGGGTGGGTTTGATTTCCGACGGTTCCGCCGTGCGGAGCAGGGTCTTGATGGCCTCCGGCTCCAGTTCCTCCGGTATAGATTGATTTTCTACAAGGGGTTCCAGGCGCTGCCGCAGGGTCTCTTCGGTTTGTTTATTGCGTTTGTTCATAAAGAGTCAGTCCTTTCGATGGTGTGCAAAATGTGCTGTGACTACCAAAATATTCTGTCAAATCCAATGCGAAACGGCTGGAATGTTACCGTTATATACCATGTCACGATGGGGAGGGATGCCTTCCACACAAGCTTCGCCTGCTCTATCACATTCACGGAAACCTGGCCCGGCGCTGCTTGCAGCTCCTCATAGGTTTTATCGCTGGTAGGCACACGGGGTCTGGTGTGCATCATTTGCACGGTTTTCTTGTTGTGCTCGCTTTGCAGTACGATATCCAAGTTTTCGTCCAGATAAATAATGAGAGGGTTTGCCGCGCTTGTGTCGCCGATGAAACCGTTGAGTTCTTCCACAAGCGCCGCGCTGCCCACACCGCTCCAGGTGCGGCGCAACAGCCCCACGCTGTGGGATAAGCGGTATGTCAGACAGACCTTGCCGTCCTGTAAAATGGGAAAGTAACACAGGGTGGGGCCATCCGTGTCCGGCAGAGCCGCCATCCAAAATGGAGTGCCCAAGGTGACAGGCCGGTTGGGGTCTGGGTCGGTTGGAGCACCGGTGGGGTACCCAAACAGGCTGGACACAAGGCTGTAAGCTTTGGCAATGGCGCTGTTGGGCACCGGGGCGGTGAGCACCCAAAGTTCGGGTTCTGATTCCGTCGGGCTTTCGGCGCTGACAGGAATGATGCCGCATACAAACAAAAAGAAGCTTACAACAAACAATGCGATCATTCTTTTTTTCATGTCAAAAATTCAGTCCTTTCGATGCATATGTAAAAAATAACTGCAAAATGCGGGGGCGAGGACAGAGCAAATTTAAAACTACTTCAGTCAAGGTCTAACGCGTTGCGCAATTTTTCGAGCGCGCGCTTGCGTTTGGAGCGCACTGTGTTGGCGGGGCAGCGCAGGGCGGAGGCGATTTCCCGGCTGCTGTAGCCGCCCAGCACACCGAGCAGCACGATTTCCCGCTCGTCTTCCTGTAAGGCGGACAGGGCCTGCCGCAGCTCGAGGGCCAGTGTGAGGTCAATCTCGTGGGAGGACAGCGTGATTTCCGTTTCGTCGAGGGACACAGCCGGTTCTTCGGCCGCGCGGGCGGAGAGCTGCCGCCTGCAGATGTTGGCGAGAATCCGAAACAGCCAGTGTTTGAAGGCCGCGGCGTCCCGCAGATTGCCCACCTGGGCAAAGGCCGCCAGCGCGGCTTCCTGTACGGCGTCCTGCGCGGGCTGCGCCGCGCCCAGCACAAAACGCGCGTAGGCATAGAGTTCCCGGTAATAGAGCGTATAGAGTTCGCCGAAGGCGCTGCCGTTGCCCTCGCGGGCCTGCTGCGCCAGGATCAGGTGCCGAACCTCCATAGAATCCCTCTTTTCTGTCCTCATTATAATAGAGTATTTTTTCGGGCATTTTGTTGCATACTATTGAAAAATCTTTTGATTTTATTTAAAATGATACGACAGGACCCCCGTAGGGGACGCAGTCCTCTGCATCCCGTTGCAGGCAATGCAATGAAAAACTACGATGCGCTTGACGCCCTGGGACGCAGAGGACTGCGTCCCCTACAAAATACCCACAAGGAGTACCCCAAGAATGAAGAAACCGTTTGCCTTTGTAATCCGCATGTCTGCCTACGCCTGCGCCGTGTTGCTGACCCTCTCCGCCTGCAAACCCGCAGGGCCGGACGAGAGACCCTCGGGTACCGCGACGCCCTCGGGCAGTACCACCTCCGCTGGCCCGACCAGTGAGTCTCTGCCGCCGGATCCCAGCCTCCCCGTGGAGAAACCGTCCCCCACCAACCCCAGCACCAGGCCTGGTACGGGCATCGTGACGGGCAAGCCCGGCGCCGGCGGAACCTATACGGGTTATGCCCCTTTGCCGGAAATCAGCTTTAAAGCAAACGACCCGGAAAACAGCAGGGGACTGCCAACAAAGCGCATCGCCCACAGCTACGGCGTCGCCAAAGACGGCGTGGCGCACCGGATCTCCGTAGAGAATCAGAAATTCTTTGAGGAAAAGCGGTGCAACGCGGTCACGCTGGACACCAAGTCGCCGGGGAAGGTACTCTACCTCACGTTTGACTGCGGCTGGGAAAACGGCTACACCGCAAAAGTATTGGATACTTTAAGAGAAAAGAACGTGCCCGCAGCCTTTTTCGCGACGCTCCACCATATCAAGACGGAGCCGGAGCTCACCGCCCGCATGATTCTGGAAGGGCACATCGTGGGGAATCACTCGGACAAGCATCCGGATTTTACCGCCATCAGCCGGGAGCGCATGGCCCAGGAGCTGCAGGCCTGTGACAATTATCTGCGGCTGAACTTCGGTTATACGGCGCCCTATTTCCGCTTCCCGGAGGGCAGCTACTCGGAGAACGCGCTGGAGCTGGTGCAGTCCCTGGGCTACAAGTCCGTATTCTGGTCCTGTTCCTATCCGGATTGGGACGTGAACAACACCAAGGGCAAGCAGTACGCCTTCGACACGGTGACCCAGCGGCTGCACCCCGGCGCCGTCATCCTGCTGCACGCCGTGTCCCCGGACAACGCGGCGGCCCTGGGGGATATCATCGACTGGGCCCGGGCGCAGGGCTATGAGTTCCGGGCGCTGACGCAATTGCCAAATTAGATGTTAGATTTTAGACAGTAGACGTTAGACATGGTGACGTTGCGGCAGAACCGTGTAGGGGCGGCTTTTGGCCGTCCGAAAAAACGCGATAATCCCAACGGACGGCCACAGGCCGCCCCTACGCAAACCGTGACGATAGAATCAATCCAATGTTATAATATCAATTATAACAACAAAATTGCGGTTTGACAACAATTTGACTTTTTATGCGCATGCCTGTATAATAAACTTCTTGCGAAACCACGGGCTTTGCGAGAAGTTTATGGAAAATCACGATTCAATTATTGGGGAAGCGGGATGCGCTCTGCATAGTCAGAAACACATATACTTTGTGCAGGTCAATTACTTATATGGAAACACGGCCTACCTGCCCTACGCGGCGGGCGCAGTCGCGGCCTATGCCTGGAATCAGGAGCCCGTCCGGCAGGCCTATTCGCTGAAACGCTTTTTCTTTGTCCGGGACCCGGTGGCCCAGGTCGTGACCGAGATGGACGAGCCATTTTTAGTCGCCTTCTCCTGTTATGTCTGGAACTTCGAATACAACAAGGCCCTGGCGCGGCAGATCAAAGCGCGCTACCCGGACTGCAGGATTCTGTTCGGCGGCCACAACGTGCCCTTCAACTCCCCGGCCCTGCTGGACGAGTGTGATTACATAGACTATCTCATTCATGAAGAGGGGGAGGAGGCCTTCGCGGCGCTCCTGCTGGCGTTGGACAGCGGGGCCGCGCTCTCCGGCATCCAAAATCTCTCCTATCGGGATGCGGAGGGCCGGGCCGCCAAGAACCCGAACGCCCGGATGCTGCGCTGCGACTACCCCTCGCCCTATTTGATGGGGCTGTTTGACGATTTGTTCCGGCGCTATGACTTCGAATTTTCCGCCACGCTGGAGACCAACCGGGGCTGTCCCTTCCACTGCGCGTTCTGCGACTGGGGCACATTGCGTGGAAAATTGCGGCAGTTCCCCATGGAGCGTGTCCGCGCGGAGGTCGCCTGGATGGCGGAGAAAAAAATAGACCACGTCTACTGCGCCGATGCCAACTACGGCATTTTCCCCCGGGACGACGAAATCGTCGATCTTTTAATTGCCACGAAGCAGCGAACCGGGTTCCCGCGCAAATTCCGGGTCTGCTACACCAAGGACAGCGACGAGACCGTGTTCCGGCTCAATCAAAAGCTGGACAGCCGCGGCATGAGCAAGGGGGCGACCCTGTCCTTCCAGAGCCTGTGCCCGGCCGTGCTGGAAAATATCGGCAGGAAAAACCTGACCCTGGAGCGTTTCCGGGAACTGATGTCCCTGTACCACGGGGCGGACATCCCCTCCAACTCCGAGCTGATTCTCGCCCTGCCGGGGGAGAGCTACGGCAGTTTCTGCGCGGGCGTCGGCAAACTGCTGGAGGCGGGGCAGCACAGCTCCCTGAATATCTACAACTGTGAACTGCTGCCGAACGCGCAGATGGCGGACCCGCTGTACCGCATCAGGCACGGGATTCAGTCGGTCTCCACGCGGCTGGGCCGGAACCACTGCGATTCCAAAGAGGCGGAGGAGGCGCCGGAGCGCGCCGACATCGTCTGCGAGACGGCGGCTATGCCCCGCGCGGACTGGAAACGGGCGAACCTCTTCGCCCTCGCCGTGCAGAGCCTGCACTGCTTCGGCCCGCTGCAGTGCTTCGCGATCTACTGCTATTATGAAAAGCAAATCGCCTTCGAGCAGTTTTACGAGGAACTGCTGAGTTGGGTTTTTGCCCGCCCCGAAACCGTCGTGGGCCGCGTCTTCGCGGATATCGCCGGACGCTTTGATGCGATTCTCGCGGGCGACGGCTCCTGGAGTTATGTCAATCCGGCGTTCGGCGACATCATCTGGCCCTATGAGGAAGGGGCTTTCCTGGAGATTCTCTACCGCTTTGACGATTTTTATACGGAGATCATTGATTTCCTGGCGCAATACCCGATTGAAGAAACAATTTTCGCGGATTTGCTCCGCTACCAGCAGGCCGTTTTGAAGCGCCCCTGGAAGGATACGCAGACGCTGCGGCTGCGCTACGACTTACAGGCTTATTTTCAGCGCATCGGCAAGCACCGTTACGCGCCGCTGGAGGAGAGAAGCAACGCGCTCACTGTCTATGAGGACAACCGCACGGAAAGCTGGGCCGACTATGCCCGGGAGATCGTGTGGTACGGCCGCAAGGGCGGCAAAAACTTTTATACGAAGTTGGAAGTGGAGTATGACGAGTAAGCCGCGCGCCTCAGAGGGTCTGGAATCCTACCGCTATGTCATCCTCGGGGCGGGCCCGGCGGGGCTTGCCTTTGGTGCAAGTCTATTGCGCGGCGGGGAAACTTCGTTTATCATATTGGAAAAGGAAGACGAGGCCGGCGGCCTGTGCCGCAGCGAGACGGTGGACGGCTTCCCCTTGGATATCGCGGGCTGCCACTTGCTGGATCACAGCAACGCGGCCGCGACGGACTTTGTGTTTTCGTTTCTGCCCAAAGAGGAGTGGCAGCTGCACGAGCGCTACAACTGCGTGCAAATCGGGGAACACCGGATCGGCTACCCCTTCGAGTCCCACATCTGGCAGCTGCCCCGGGCAGAGCGGGAGCGCTACCTCGCCGCCATGCGGCAGGCACCCGCGCGGCGCGGAGAAGCGAGACCTGACAATCTGTACGACTGGGCTTACTGGAATTTCGGGGACGCCATGGCGGAGGACTATTTCATCCCCTACAATGAAAAAATCTGGTCCTACGATTTAAAGCAGATCGGCACCTATTGGATGCACAAGCTGCCGCCCGTCTCCTATGAGGACGTGCTGGAAAGCTGCGAAAAGGGCCGTTCGCCCGGGAAGTTTGCCGCGCACAAGCACTTTTATTACCCGAAACAACATGGCTTCGGAGAAGCTTTTTTGTGTATGGCGAATTTTCTTTCCGGCCACATCGTATATCGTTGCACGGTTGACCGGCTGGATTGGCGGGAGCGTGTGATAAACGGGCGCTACCGGGCTGAGACCGTCGTCAACACCACGCCCTGGCCGGCGATAGATGCGGATTTTCCCAATGAAATCCGGCGGGAAATCGCGAAACTGCGCTGCACCGGGCTGGATGTCACCTACCATCCCGGAAACCCGGGCACGGACTCCCAGGCGATTTACTACCCGGATCGGGCACTGCCGCATCACCGCGCGATTTTCCGCAGCAACTACAACGCCCACTGGCCGGGCTACTGGACGGAAACCAACGCCCTGCGCAATGCGCCCAACATGTGCGAGATACAGTTTCACAGCGATTTCGCCTACCCCATCAACACCATCGAAAAGCCCGCCGCGCTGGAGGCGCTGCTGCGCTGGGGCAGGGAGAACCGCATCCTCGGCCTGGGGCGCTGGGGCGAATGGGAATACATCAACTGCGACGTGGCGATTTGCAGGGCGCTGCGGTTGGCGGATAGCCTGCTGGGGTCATAAATATTTTGTAAGGCCTCCGTCTATAAAAATGCTATTTTCAAGAAATAATACCTGAGAAACGGAAAGGAGATGGATATGGGCGCCTCCGAATATAAAAATCTCCTGCTCAGCAGCAGCTACTACTTTATGCTCGAGCAGTATACCCAGATGATTCAGGACCCCGCGAAACCATTTTGGGACTATATATTTATTACGGCCGCGAATACCTGCCAGGCGGAAATCTATGAACAGCTGGTCGCGGCGCGGCAGCGGGAAAACGGCTTGCCCCGGCAGAGCAGCGTCGTGGTGATTCCGGACGACGGCGGGGAGCGCGTCGGCTCCGGGGGCGCGACCTTCGCGGTGCTGCGGCACATCGCGGAGCACTACCCGGAACCGGACTTCTTCGAGCGGCGCAAGTGCCTGCTCATCCACTCCGGCGGGGACAGCAGGCGGCTTCCCCAATACTCCCTGTGCGGCAAACTGTTTATGCCGGTTCCCCACAACGACCGCCATGAAAAGCAGATGACCCTGTTTGACGAAATTCTGGCGATGACCTCCTGGATTCCCGCGAAAATGAGCGGAGGCATGCTGGTGCTGGCGGGGGACGTGCTGATTTTCTGCAATCCCCTGCAAATCGCCATGGGCGCCGACGACGCGGTCGCCCTGCTCGCGAAGGAACCGGCCCACAACGGGGAGGGGCACGGCGTCTATGTCCGGGACGAGGCGGGCTTCATCCGCGATTTCCTGCACAAACAGCCCCGGGCGGAGCTGGAACGGCGGGGCGCCGTGGACGAAAACGGCGACGTGGATATCGATACGGGCGCCATTATCCTCGGCAGCCGCGTGCTGCGGTCGCTGTTCTCGCTGATATCCGAAGCGGGGAAGGTCACGCGGAAGCGCTACAGCCGCTTTGCCAACAGCACGGTCGCGCTGAATTTTTACGGGGATTTTTTATACCCCATGGTGCGGGAGGCGAACTGGGAGGTCTACCGGACCATGCCCGGCGAACGCCCGCCGGAAACTGCAGAAAAGCAGGTCTCCGCCCAGCTGGAAGTCTGCCGGGAGGAACTCTTCGCGGCGCTGGAACCCTATCAGATCCGGGGCGTCGTGCTTTCGCCGGCCACCTTCCTGCATCTGGGGACCTCCGGGGAGCTGCTGGACTTTTTGACGCTGCGCCTGGAGGATTTTTCCTGCTTCGGCTGGAAGCGCTGCCTCAACACCAACAGCAATACGGACCGCTATGCGGTGAACAACGCCCTGATCAACGAAACCGCGAAGATTGGCCGGGGGGCCTATATCGAAAACAGCATCCTGGCGGAAAACGTGACCCTGGGCAGGGACTGCATCGTGTCCCATGTCACTTTGGATGACATCGCTGTGCCGGACAACCTGGGACTGCACGGCGTCCTGCTTTCGGACGGCAGATACGTGGTGCGGCTGTATCCCACGGACAACGGCGCTACGCTGGAGCTGGACTGGGACGCGCCGCTGTTTCCGCTGCGGGACAGCTGCGAACAGGCGGCCCGGGATTCCCTGAAAGTCTATTGCGGGCAGGAGGTATTCGGGGAAAAACTCAGTATGCGGCAGAGCGTTCAGCTAGCGGAGGCCTCCGATGTGGGGGAGCAGGCGAGCCGCGTTACGGACGCGGTCCGGGTACACCTGTTTTCCCGGCAGGTGCGGACCGCCCAGGCCGTCTCCGAGACGGCGTTGCTCTTCCGAAACTGCCCCCTGAGCCAAAAGCAGGAGGAAAGCCTGCTGCGCAGCGCCTCGAAAAGCGACGCCTTCCTCCGCACACGGTACTACTATTATCTCTCCAAGCTGGGCAGAAAAGAACAGCGCCGGGAATATGAGAACCTCTGCTTTGAAACCGTACGCCAGGAAATCGTGGCGGCCATACAGGAGCCGCAGTTCCAGGATTTGCGCATTCAAAGGGACGAGGTGACAATTCGGATGCCCCTGCGGGTCAACTGGGGGGGCGGCTGGTCGGACACGCCGCCCTACTGCAACGAACGGGGCGGCACCGTATTGAACGCGGCGGTCTCCCTCGGCGGCATTCTGCCCGTGGAGGTCCGGATTACCCGCCTCCCGGAGCCAAAATTGGTGTTTGAGAGTGCCGACAAGGGAATTTATACCGAAATTACTTCCCTGGAAGCGGTTCTGGACTGCAGCAATCCCCTGGACGACTTCGCGCTGCACAAGTCCGCCATGATCGCCCTAGGCCTTCTGCCGGAGAGCAGTGCTCTGACCCTGGAGGAACGGCTCCTGTCTTTCGGGGGCGGCATCCGTCTTTCGACGGCGGCCGTCGGCGTGCCGCAGGGCTCGGGCCTCGGGACCAGCAGCATCCTCCTCTGCGCCTGTATGCGGGGCTTTAAGAGCTTTTTCGGGCTGGAGCTGGAGGAAGAGGAGATCATCAATTTGGTCATGCGCGCGGAACAGATCATGAATACGGGCGGCGGCTGGCAGGACCAGGTCGGCGCGATGACGGGTGGCATCAAGCGCAGCCTCTCCCAAAGGGGCCTTGTGCAGCGGGTAGAGCGGGAGCAGGTGCTGCTTTCGGAGGATACCCTGGACGAACTCTCCCGGCGCTTTTGCCTGGTCTATACGGGGCAGCGGCGGTTGGCCCGCATGATTCTGCGGGATGTGATGGGGAAGTATTTGGCATCGGAAACGCGGTACCTGCGGGCCTTTGAGGAGATCCAAAGGCTGGCTCTGCAGATGGCGCAGACCTTGGAAGCCGGGGATGTGGACCAGTTCGCGGAACGATTGGACGCCCATTGGGAATACTCGAAGCTTCTGGACGAAAGCTGCACCAACGCGAGCATAGAGCGCATCTTGTCCGTCTGCAGCGACATGCTGGACGGCCGCATGATCTGCGGCGCGGGCGGCGGGGGCTTTTTGCAGGTGGTATTAAAACGGAATTACACGAAGCAGGAATTGGACGACCGGCTCCGCTCCGTGTTTCCGGATGGGGATATCTGTGTATACCAAAGCGAATTTGTATGAGAATCGGCAGACGCCACATAACACACGGCAGAATGGTGGATTGAATGAAAAAGCGCAATTTTTATATGGTGCAGGTGGATGTGTCCTACGGGGATATCAGTGTCACGCCGTCGGCGTATTTGCCCTATGCGGCTGCCCTGCTTTCGGCCTGCGCGTTGGAGGATAAAACCATAGCGGAACACTATGCGCTGAAACGCATGATTTTTTTACGGGAAGACGTAACGGAAGCAGTCTTATCCATGGAGGAGCCCTATCTGGTGGGCTTTTCCAACTATATCTGGAATACGGAATACAACAAACAGCTGGCGGAAAAAGTGAAGGAGCGCTACCCGGACTGCCTCATCCTCTTCGGGGGCCACAACGTGCCGCCCAACAACCGCTTTCTGGAGGAATTTCCCTATATTGACCTGCTGATACACGGGGAGGGCGAAATCCCCTTCAAGGCGCTGTTGTTGGAATTGCTGAAAGAAACTCCGGATTTTGCGGCATTACCCAGTTTGTCCTATAGAGACGCGGCGGGCGCAACGTGTAAGACGCCGACGATTATCCCCGAGAATCTGGACTATCCCTCCCCCTATCTGGAAGGGTATTTTGACCGGCTCGTGGCGGACTACCCCAACATCAAGTTCTCGGCGATTCTGGAAACCAGCAGGGGTTGCCCCTACCAGTGCGCCTACTGCGACTGGGCGCTGCTGAAATCGAAGATACGGCAGTTTCCCCTGGAACGCGTGCAGGAGGAAATCAAGTGGATGTCCGGCCACAAAGTGGAATATATCTGGGGCGCGGATTCCAACTTTGGCTTCTTTGACCGCGACGAGCAGATTGTGGACTGCATGATCGACTACAAAGAGCGGACGGGCTACCCGGAAAAAATCCGGATCAACTACGCGAAACACAATGAGGAAACTGTTTTCCGCATTGTAAAAAAATTGAACCGGAGCGAAAGCAGCAAATTCGGCGCGACGCTGTCCTTCCAGAGCCTGAATCCTGTGGTGCTGGAAAACATCGGCAGAAAGAACATGAGCTTTGAGAGTTTTCAATCCCTCATGTTGCGCTACAACGATGAAAAAATCCGAACCTACTCCGAACTGATTATCGGACTGCCGGGTGAGACCTACGACAGTTTCTGCCAGGGGGTCGGGACCCTGCTCGCCGCCGGCCAGCACAACGCAGTGGAGTGTTACCGTTGCGTATTGCTGCCGAATTCCCGCATGGGGCAGCCGGAATTTATGGCGAAGCACGGGATTCGCGCCGTACGGGCGAGCAATGCCCAGGCCCATACGGATAAGGACAAGGCGGGTTCGGGCGAGGTCTTCTACCTGGTCGCCGAGACGAACACGATGAATGGGGAGGAGTGGATCCGCGTAAACCAGTTTGCCCTCCTGATGCAGGCGCTGCACGGCGGCGGTTTGCTGCGGTTCTTTGCCATTTGTTTATATTATGAAAAGGGATTGCCCTACGAGGACTTCTACAATGCCTTCCTGGATTTTTGCGGGACGGAGGCCGGGCCGCTGCTCCGGGACGTCTATGGAACCCTCGAGCGGCAGAACAGGCGGGCCGCCGGGGAAGAGGAGGAACTGCCTCTGGTGGTGGAGGAGATTTGCTCGCTGAAATGGCTGCCGGATGAATACGCGTTTCTGCGCTTTCTATATCAGCTGGATGATTTTTACGCCGAAGTGACCCCTCTGTTGCGCCGCTTTCAGATGGAGGAAGAGCTGTTTCAAAATTTACTGCGCTATCAAAAAGGGATGATGAAGCTGCCGAATACGCTGGAAAAAGAAATCGCGCTGGACTATGATTTGCAGCCTTATTTTTCCCAAATTTACATACAGGAGTATCGGCCGCTGCAAAAGAGGGCAAATATTGTTCATGCCTATGACCCGAACGGCGGCCAGGACTGGGAAACCTATGCGCGCTACAACGTCTGGTATGGCAGAATGGGCGGAAAGGCCCTGTATGAGGACACCACGATAGAATATATATAGGAAATTAACTTGAAAAAAGTTGATTGGCTATACAGACCCGGTATGAGGTGACGCGGTTGAAGAAACGCAATTTTTATATGGTGCAGGTGGATGTCTCCTACGGGGAGACCCAGCCGTCGGCGTATTTACCCTATGCGGCCGCTCTGCTCTCGGCCTGCGCGCTGGAGGATAAAACCATAGCGGAGCACTACGAGTTAAAGCGTTTGGTTTTCCTGCGGGAGGAGCCGGAAGCAGCAGTTGCCTCCCTGGAGGAACCGTACCTGGTGGGTTTTTCCAACTACGTGTGGAACACGGAGTACAACAAACGGCTCGCGAAAAAGATCAAAGAGCGCTATCCGGACTGCCTCATCCTGTTCGGAGGACACAACGTTCCGCCCAACAACGACTTCTTAGAAGAGTTTCCCTACATCGACCTGCTGATACACGGGGAGGGCGAAATTCCCTTCCGGGAGCTGCTGTTGAAACTGCTGAAGGAACATCCGGATTTTACCGCGCTGCCCGGCCTGTCCTACCGGGACGCATCGGGCGCGGCGCACAAGACAGAGACAATTCTCCCCGAGGGTCTGGCGGAGTACCCCTCCCCCTATCTGGAAGGTTATTTTGAGCGGATGATTGAGGACTATCCCCATATCAAATTTTCCGCGATTCTCGAAACCAGCAGGGGCTGCCCCTACCAGTGCGCCTACTGCGACTGGGCGCTGCTGCGCTCCAAGGTCCGGCAATTTCCATTAGAGCGCGTGTTCGCGGAGATTCAATGGATGTCCGAGCACAAAATTGAGTACATTTGGGGCGCCGATTCCAACTTCGGGCTATTCGCCCGGGACGAGCAGATTGTGGACTGTATGATCGACTATAAAAAACGGACGGGCTACCCGGAAAAAATCCGGATCAACTACGCGCGGAACAACGAAGAGACCGTGTTTCAAATCGTGAAGAAGCTGAACGAGAGCGAGTCCAGCAAATACGGCGCGACCTTGTCCTTCCAGAGCCTGTCCCCCGTAGTGCTGGAACATATCGGCAGAAAGAATATGGATTTCGAACACTTCCAGTCGCTCATGCTGCGCTACAACAGCGAAAAAATCCGGACCTACTCCGAGCTGATTTTGGGCTTGCCGGGCGAGACCTACAAAAGCTTTTGCCAAGGTGTCGGGACCCTGCTCGCCGCCGGCCAGCACAATGGAATTGAGTACTACCGCTGCGTCTGGCTGCCGAATTCCCGCATGGGGCAGCCGGAGTTCATGGCGAAGCACGGCATCCGCACCGTGCGGGCAAAGACCTCCCAGGCCCATGTGGACCAAAACAAGGTCGAGTCGGACGAGCTGTTTTGCCTGGTGGTGGAGACCAATACGCTGCCCGTGGAGGACTGGGTCCGCGCGAACCTGTTTGTCATTCTGATACAGACCCTGCACGGCTACGGCCTGCTGCGCTTTTTTGCCATGTACCTGTACTACGAACAAGGGCTGCCCTACGAGGACTTTTACAATGCCCTGCTGGACTTCTGCGAAACGGAAGGCGGGCCGCTGCTGCAAGCCGTTTACCGGAAACTGGAGGAACAGAACCGGAAAATCGCCGATGAGGAAGTTGTGGAGCCGCTTGTGCTGGAGGAGATCAACGCGCTGAAGTGGTTTCCGGACGAATACGCGTTTCTGCGCTTTCTGTATCAGCCGAAGGACTTTTATGCGGAGATAGAACCCTTTTTGCGCCGCTTCAACCTAGAAGAGGGACTCTATCAAAATTTGTTGCGCTACCAGAAAGAAATGATGAAGGCGCACCGCGTCTCCGAAAGAGACATCGTGCTGGACTACGACTTTCATTCCTATTTCTCAAAAATTTATCTGAACGACTATCATCCGCTGGAGAAAAGAGGGAATACTACGCATGCGCGGGATACCGACTGCGCGAAAGACTGGGAGGATTACGCACAGCGTGTCGTCTGGTATGGCAGGCTGGGCGGGAAATCTCTGTTTGAGGATGTGAACATAGCGTATGAAGACGCCAAACCCTGAGGGAAAGCCGCTGCGGCGAAAGACCGTGCAAAAGCAGATTCTTTATACTTTTCTTGTATTGCTGTGCGGATTGTTGCCAGTATACGCGGGCAGGGAATTATATGCGGAGCAGGATCCCATTCGCTATACGGTTCTGCTGTATGACTACAGCATGGGCTTTTGTTCCCGGTTTCTGGTCGGCGACATCCTATGGCGCTTCCGGGATGTCTATACGGAGGAATTTCTGGATGCCGTCGGGCGCGGCGCCGTGCTGTTTGCCTATGCCTGCATGGCTGTGCTGCTGGGTTATGTGCTCCGGAAAGCAAATGCGGAAAACCGAAAAATCCTTTGGGTGCTCACACTTTTCGCGCTGCTGTTTCCGCTGGGAGTCTACCAGGCCCACGTGCCGGCAATCGGTATGTTTGACGGCTATATGATGTTGATTGGCATGGCAGCCGTGGCCTGTATCCCCTCCAGGCGGCTGCGCTGGCTGGTTCCGCCGCTGTGTTTTTTGGGCCTGACAGTGCACTACATTTTTTTATTGATGTATATCCCAACTATTTTTTCCGTCCTGCTGTATGAACTGGCGAAAAAACCGAAAAAAGATACCCTTGGATTGTTTGCCGCAAGTTTTGGCGTATCTTTTTTTGGCTCCATCTACTATGCGATTTTCGCGAACCGGACCCTGACTGTGGGCCGGGAGGAAATGTTTGCCTACATGGAGAGCAAGCTGCCCGGGGCGCAGCTGTACATTGATTATCTGGACGTCTATTTCTTTAATCAGTATCAGGGTCTGTCACCCGACGGCCCCGTCGACTATGTGGTGTTTAATATGATCTGGGTCATGGCAAGGGTAGGGGAGCAAGGGATATATCTCTGGATATCGATGATACTGGCCGGTAGTTTTTTTCTATTATTCCCGCTGGTGTGGGCACTGTGCTGCCGCCGCGCTACGCACAATACAGAAAAGAATTCCGAAAACCGGTATATCAAATGGATTTACCGCCTGAACTTGATTTTGCCGCTTTCCGCGCTGCCCATGTTTCTCCTGTCCCCGGATTATTACCGCTTTATCGGCTGCCTGTTTTCCGGAGCCCTGATTTTGCTTTTCTATTATGTCTACGATGAAAATGAAGATGTGTTGGCCGCGCTGCGTTCTATATTGCGCTTCTGCATAAAACAGCCCCTGGCGATTGTTGCGCTGGCCTTTGGCTGCCTGCTGTTGCTCAGAGCATAAAGAAAAGTTGCGTTTATGCTGCGGCGGGAGGGAGGTTCCAATGAAAGAAAAAGCACTGCATTTTTTAAAAACATATGGCTTTGCCGGCGGCGTGTTTCTGCTGTTGGCGCTGCGGCTGGCTTTCAGTGCCTCCGCTATGCGCTACAAAGCGTTTCCGATGCTGCTGTATTTGGCAGGTTTTGTCTTTATTGCTCTCCTCCTTGGACGGGTTACCCAAAACGCCGCGGAAACGGTCCGGCAGGAAACGAAGGCGGTGGGGGCTGTTGGAGTTCTGGCCTGCGTCCTGTTTTTTGATCTGTCCTATTTTGATATGGAAGAGGCCAAGTTCGCGGGCCTGCTGTTGCTGAGCGCACTGACGGTGTATCTTGCGGTTTTTTACCGGCAGTCCTGGCTGCTGCTGGGAATCTGTGCGCTGATTGCCGGAGTGGACAGCGCCTACGCCATGGTTTTTCTGCCTTGCCTGGCCCTGTTGATTCATAGTTCCGTCCGGAAATACGCAAAACCCGCGGGAGGGAAGGGCAAACAGAAAAAGCGGAAGCAAAAACAAGAGGAGTTGGAACTGGCCAACTGGGGAAACTGCTATGCGCCGGCCCTTGTGATGCTAGCGGCCGCGCTCGGGCTGGCCGTCTATCGGGTGATACAGATAAAGGGCCCGGCCTTTTTAGAGGACGATTTTCTGCAGGGCTTTGTGTATGCCGCCGGCAGTGTATTGCCCTTCAGCGCAGTCCCCGCCCATCTCTGTGTCCGGGCGCTCCGCCCGAAACCGGAAAAGGCGCTGGCTGCCGAACTGCTGGGCTGCCTGCTGTTGCCCTGTGCGGCGCTGTTGCTGCTGGCGTTGGGCGGGCCGGAGGACAGGGATATGGTCTTTTTCTCCCTGCTTGCAGTGAGTGCCATGCAGTACGCGGCGGTGCTGGCGCTGCTGTATCGAAAAAATGAGTGCTTTACACAAGCCGTCGTGCGGGAAAAAGAGTTTTTGCAGGCCGCCATTGCCCTGTCCCTTGTCTGGACAGCGTTGTATATTTGGCAGATAAAAGGATTTGTTGAGGCACTTGGAAAAAGATAGGAGGGTACACGGGTGCAGGAATTTACAAAGGCGACCATACAGATTCTCGCGCTCAATGAGGTGCGGTCCCTGTATGACACCGTGGAGACCATACTGGAAACCTGCGAGCACGCGGATATCGAAAGAATCAACTTATTGCTGGCGGAGCATGCCACGCCCGGCTGCCGCGCCATGGCAGAACGGCTGCGGGAGGAGAGCACCGATGTGCCGGTTGGCGTCTTCCGGCAGAACTCCCCTTCGATTCCGGAAGTGTATTTCAGGGCAATTCAGGACTGTACGGCCTCCCACATGCTGCTGATGAGCAGCGACGGGGAGACGGATCCCCATGCGGTCCATCTGCTGATAGAGCAGGCAAAAAGCCGGCCGGATTGTCTTGTAGTTGCCTCGCGCTGGATTCAGGGAGGCGGTTTCGAAAATTACGGCTGGATCAATCAAACGCTGAATTATGGGTTTCAATGGTTGGCCCATCTCCTGTACCGTGTTAAGATGACAGATGCGTCCTTTGTGTTTGGGATCTGCCCGCAGCATGGTTACGCCGCACAGGGGCTCAGGCCGGAGGAGCAGGGCTTTAGCAGCGCAATGGAGTTTAAATTGAGGCTGATCAAAAGAGGGATGCCTGTGTGTGAGGTTCCGGTCAGTTGGAAACCGCGGCAGGAGGGAAAGTCCAACAACTCTTTTTTGAATAAACTGCAATACTTGAAACCAATGCTGCGCACCTTATTTTTGAAAGAACTCTGAAGTATGAATCCTCATGCCAGGCGAGTTCATATAAAATCTAAAAAACTATTTGGAGGCTGTTATTGTGAAAAAACGGAATTTTTACATGGTTCAAGTGGACATTGTCTATGGGGATGAAACGTTTAAATCGTCGTATTTGCCTTATGCGGCGGGCCTGCTCGCAGCTTATGCGCTGGAAGACCCAACTCTGGCGGAAAACTATGAGCTGAAGCGCATGATTTTTATCATGGAAGACCTGGAAGAAGTGGTCGCATCCATGGAAGACCCCTATTTTGTGGGTTTTTCCAACTATGTGTGGAGCACGCCATACAACAAACGGCTCGCGAAAAAGATCAAGGAGCGCTATCCGGACTGCATCATCCTGTTCGGCGGCCACAATGTGCCGCCCAACAACGATTTTCTGGAAGAATTCCCCTATATTGACCTGTTAATTCACGGGGAGGGTGAAATCCCCTTCAAGGCACTGCTGCAGGAACTGCTGAAAGAGAACCCGGATTTTGCCGCGCTGCCCAGTTTGTCCTACAGGGACGCGGCCGGTATTGCGCACAAGACGGAGACCATCATCCCCGAAGGCTTGGACTATCCTTCCCCCTACCTGATGGGCTACTTTGATCAGATCGTGGAGGACTACCCCGAAATCCGCTTTTCGGCCATTCTCGAAACCAGCAGGGGCTGCCCTTATCAATGTGCTTACTGTGATTGGGCCCTGCTGAAATCAAAGATCCGGCAGTTTCCGCTGGAACGGGTCTTTGCGGAGATTACATGGATGGCCGACCATAAAATTGAATATCTCTGGGGCGCGGATTCCAACTTTGGATTTTTTGACCGGGATGAGCAGATTGTGGACTACATGATTGACAAGAAAGAGCGGACGGGATACCCGGAGAAAATCCGGATTAACTACGCGAAGCACAATGAGGATATCGTTTTCCGTATCGTGAAAAAGCTGCACCAGAGTGAAATCAGCAAATTTGGCGCGACGCTGTCTTTCCAGAGCCTAAACCCCACAGTGCTGGAGAATATCGGCAGGAAGAACATGGACTTTGAACACTTCAAATCACTCATGCTACGCTACAACAGCGAAAATATTCGGACCTATTCCGAGCTGATTTTGGGACTGCCGGGCGAGACCTACGAAAGCTACTGTCAGGGCATCGGGACGCTGCTTGCCGCCGGCCAGCACAGCGGAATAGATTACTACCGCTGTGTATTGCTGCCGAATTCCCGTATGGGGCAGCCGGAATTTATAGAAAAGCACGGCATTAAACATGTGGAGGGAAGAATCCTGCAGGTGCACTGCCATAAGGAAAAGGCCTGGCCGGACGGCGTGTTTCGCACGGTAGTCGCGACGAATACCCTGAGCGAGGAGGAATGGGTCCGCGCGAACCTGTTTACCGTCCTGATGCAGGGGTTTCACAGTTACGGCTTGCTGCGCTTTTTTGCCGTTTATTTATACAATGAAAGGGGCGTACCCTACGAGGACTTCTACAATGCCTTAGCGGATTATTATGAGGCGGAAGCCGGGCCGGTTATACAGGGCTTTTACCGGAAAATCAAAAAGCAAATTTTGCAGTCTCTCCATGAAGAGCAGGAGGATTCACTTGTGGTGGAAGAGGTCGCCCCGATACGATGGATGCTGGATGAGTTTGTATTTCTGAGCTGCGTATACCATCTGGATGAATTTTACACGGAGATAGAGCCCTTCCTGCGCCGTTTCGGTCTGGAGGAGACGCTTTTTGAGAATTTGTTCCGCTATCAGAAAGAAATGGTAAAGACGCCCACTGCCAGCAAAAAGGACATTCCGCTGGACTATGATTTTTATGCTTATTTCTCAAAAATTTATGTGCATGAATATCAGCCGCTGGAAAAAAGGGCGAATATCGTGCATGCGCATGACCCCGGCTTCGTTCCTGGCTGGGCGGCCTTTATGCGTTTTATTGTCTGGTTCGGCAGAATGGGCGGAAAATCCCTGTTTGATGATGTGCAGATAGAGTATGTGGAAACCGAAGCATGAAACAGCTGCCGGAACACCGAAAATCAGGCTGGAGAATAAATATTGCGAAACTATAACAAGGGTCTTAATAAACATGGAAAAATTGCCAAGGAAATATTAAATAAGTGATTGACAATCCTAGAACACCTGTGGTATATTATGCATATCACTAGGAGCATTTTTGTGGGTGTTGTCCAGGTAACTACAAATTGAATGGGAAATAAGGGCTGAGCAAGCAGGTTTTCGTCAGTTTGTCCAAAATTTTAGAGTGGAGGTTGCCTTCACAAAGAAATTTCGGACAAGCTGGCGGGGGGCAGGCCGCTCGGGCGTTGTTGTCCCAAAAAATCTACGGTTACTGAAATAGCACAACACAGGTTTCAAATCATAGAGAGGAGCGTGTTGCGGCCTTAGAGGCAGAGGGAGTTTTTTTGACGGACCCGCTTGCGCGTGCAAGCTCAATCAAGTAGGCTAAAAAATTCCGAGTACAATAATGAGAGGAGAGACCCCATGAAAAACCTTAGGAAACCCTTAAGTGTGTTGCTGGCACTGGTTATGATGCTGTCCGTTGTTTCGGCCGCGTTTTCCACATTCGCGGTTGGTTCTTCGGCTGAGGCCAAACTGGAAGCCCTTGCGATCGCACTGAGGAACAGCACTGTCGGCACCCTCACGAATTATCAAATCGTGACGACGCCGAACAAGTATGCACACCCGCACCAGCTCGACCCGTCGGCAGGAGATCATTACGTTCCGACGGCAGTTTGGAACGCGACCGACGACGTAATCGCGTACGACGACGCCAGCGATTCGATCTTCAAGGCGGCCGAAGCGCTGAGAGCCGTTGTGTTAGACGTCGCGGACATGCGCGAGGGCAAGCAGAACACGACCGCCACCAGCGCCGTGTTTCAACCCATACGTTACAACAACGCCCGGGACGTGAAGGCCAAAATTTTGCTGCTCCTGCAGGACAGCACCAAGCCCTGGTACATCACACCTGCCGATGTGACTGCCTACAACATACCGGCAGTCCTTGACCGCCTGATGGGTAACCCGACCAACATCTATTCGAATGCTTCCGGCACGCCCATAGTGCACCCGGCGGGCCTGAATGGCGGCGGCACCGGCGGCGCCAACTACAGGAACGCGGCCAAATATGCCCCCGCCTGTGAGGGTGCGTACGTTTTCCCCTACAACACCCCCGCCGAAACAGGGACCGTTGCCACCGTCACATTGACCGGTGCCAGGCACCCCTCCGCGTGGTATTTACCGGGAAACAAGGTCGCTACCGTTACGATTAAGCGTTCGATGGAAAACGCGCTCCAGAGCGGCAAACCCAATTCCATCGGCTCGATTCCCGATACGGTTTCGACGGACAGAAGATTCACCTGGACGCACGCCGCCGGCGAGAAATCCTGGTACACCGGCAGCGGCACCGGGGCCATCTGGAACTATGCCCGCTGGCACTATCTGAGCTCTGTCAGCGGTGCGCAGTCAGTGGCCTCCGCTGACGGCAAAGCCTACAAGGAGATTCTGACAATCTACAACAACTTCTTTACCAAGACGATACCGGCCGACCTGAACAGCCTGAGCGAAACGGCGTTGATAAAGCTGCTGGACGGCACCAAGGATAAGGACGGCAAGCAGAATTTGGACGGCGCCCTTCCGATACGCGACGCGATGGATACCCTGGCACCCGAGTTCACCACCACCGCGTTCCTGAACCAGATTGGCGTCATCACGCTTCCGGAAGCGGATGCCATCTTGGCGGCGTTGTTCCTTGCGGCCAATGTGGCGCGCTATAAGCCCTTTGTGGCGTATTTTGAAGATCTAGTATCGAAGGGCACCGCTTATGAAAGTCTGCCGCTGAATGAGTTGCAGGCATTGCGGGCGCAGGCCAACAGAAACTGGGCTGTCTTGGCCGTTTTGAGGGATGATCCCGGCTTTGTAAGTGTGCGCCAGGGATTGGAAGACCTCTTCAGCTGGCCTTCCTTTGTCCCAGAAACCCAGGCTTGGTTGAACGCCCTCAACTATTTTACGAACGTAGCAGAACTGGAAGCCTACAAGGACTGGTTCGACGACAAGATCGCCAATACCGATCCGAGCACCATGTCCGGTGCTGACATCACTGCGCTCTGGGCGGACGCTGTGGCGAATTACGAGGCAGTGAAGTCATACAACGCGGGCGAAAAGGCGACGGTGTTCCCGGGCGGCTTCCAGGACATTGAAGACTTCATCGCTTTGTTGGAAGCGGAACTGGACACCCGGTTCTTGTCCTACAAGGATATGCTGAAGTTCTTCAACCCCAAGCAGCTCAACTATAATATCGGCAACATGAGTAAAGCCGTGCTGCTCAAAACCATCGAAGACTTTGAGCCGGAGATTGCGGCGCTGCTTGCCATTGATCCCACGGATCTGGCTGAGCTCTACACCGCGGAGCAGGTGGACGCAATCATGGCCTACTGGGACGCGCTCTACGCTGAGGCTTCGGCCAGGGCGGCAGCCGGCCTGGATACCATGACGGCAGTTTTCCTGAAGTATGGCGGCAAAATCAACCAGATGAACTGGAAAGACATGAACAAGTACCTGGAACAGGAATGGGCGAACATTTGGAATCCGAATGCCGGTGAACATTATGCGGACCATACCTTCTCAGGCGCTTATGAATGGAAATGGACCGGAAACTGGCTGATTAAGGATTCCTTCAGCGCTGTGGAATACTACGACGTACTCCGTGCGGTTGATTTGGCCGCGAATGCGGACATGGTCTTTAAGTACAACACAGTCAAGCAGTTTGTCACCGATTTCCAGGAGTTCTATGACAAAAAGGGCTTGTTAGACCCAGACGGCACGGGGGGTTACTACTCCTCCTCCAACACGACCCAGCAGAACAACCCAAGCCCGCGTGACATCTTCTATCCCGAAAGCATCTCCCGTGACAACGATGTCATCCGGATTGCGGACGGGGAATACGTAGTGACGGAAGATAAGCTGGACGAGAGCATCGCGAAGCTGGATAAATTCCTCGCGCAGGATATCAAACTTCTGATGCCCGACTTTGACCTGCAGGATACCATCGGCCAAGTGCTGATGGGAGTCCTGAACGAAGATCTGCTGAATACGATCTTGACGGCGCTGTATGCCCCGATAGCGCAGCTCATAGACGACATGGTTCAGTCAATGGACTTGAGCGGAGACGGTGACTCAAGCGCCGTGACTCCGGCTAATTTGGGCTTTTTTGCAAAGACGACGGAGCTTGCCAGCGTGATGAACAACACCGCTGTCACCCTCGACAATACCACCGGCGGATTCCCGAAGGTGAGAGCGGAGTTGGCCTCTGTTCCGCGCTGGCCGCAGGTGATGAAGTACGGCACCAACCTCGCTCCGGACAATGGACAGTTCAACCTGGATTGGCAGCTGCCCAGCTTGGCGGATATTCAGGATCCGGCCAAGCCGCACGTCACTTACTGGGCCTACATCTACCGCTGGATTGACGCGTTGGGCAACGCCCTCGCCGGCGCGGTGCATCTGTTCAGGGGCTCCCTCGCGAACACCAACGTCTCCCTGCAAGCCAACGTCGGTATGAATATGGCACTCTTACAGGTGAGAATGGAAGGCCGTGCCGGTTACCAGAAGTGGGCGCTGCCCCTGCTGGAAGCGCTGGGCGCTACGCAAAAACCGAACGCCGCCGGCTCTGCGACGACTCCGCTGAAGACGAGCAGCCAGTTCATCGCCGACTGGGGTACCCCCACCACAAACTTAAACTACATGAAGACCACGGGCATGTTCCACGATATCCTGGACCCGTTGTTCTGGTGGGTGATGAATGACCTGGCGAAGGCGCCGATTGCCACGCTGACAAAAGCGATCCCGAACCTGGCTTGGGCCGTGGAGATGGATATGGTGAGCATGGGTATCGCAGGCGCTTTTGACACCGAAGTGCTCATATACAGCAGCGGCTCTATGGGCGCAAACGTGATTGACCCGCCCATGGTGTTGCCGATTACCGATTTGCTGGATATCAATGATATCGTAGCCGCCTTTGGCATCAAAGGCCTGAACTCCGCGAGTGATCTCTTGACAGTGATTATTCAAATGGCCACAGGCGACGACAGCATGAAGATTCCGAGCATCAATACGGGATTTGCTTCCAGCTTGGGCACCATGGTGCAAAAACAGTCTGCATTCAGGAATACGTCGAAGGATGTAGATATCCCCTCCTATCCGGGAACCGGCGGGTCCCATAATACTCCGGCAAAGACCGGAAAGCCACTGACGAACAACTACAACTACATTGAAGCCAACAAGGCGGATGTGTTCATCTCCCTGCTGCGCTGGATCTTCAAGGCAGCGAAGGATGAGAAGCTGATTAACTCTCTGTTCCCGCCGGCAGATCCCACCGCGCCTCCCTCTGGTGGCCTCGACATTGACATCGGCGCAATTCTTGCCATGCTTGCGAACGTCAGTCAGGATCAGGTCATCTGCGCGCTGGTAGAGCTTCTGGTGCCGCAGTTCTACAATCAGACTGACATTGTGTACCCGACGGGGGATGCCGGAAAGGTTCTGTCCTCCGTGCTCTACACGCCAATCTGGACAGAGAAGAAGGCAAATTATGTTGCCAAGAGGCTGGATGTATTCGCGGTGAACGTGGTGCAACTCCTCTTCGGATGGCAGTATGACGACCTGAATAAGTTCATGCAGGGCGTCGTTGAGCCGGCGATCTTCTCCGACGCGACACTGCATTCCATCATTGGCATGATTACCGGAATGCTTGACGCCTTGCCGGCCGGCATGACTCTGGACTCCATCATAGACATGCTAGTGCCCTTCCTGCCCGCGTTTGATAACTTTAACGCGGCAGACCTGGAAGCCCTGTTGAAGTACCTGAAGGATTACGACCCGAACGAGGTATTCAACATCAATTCTCAGGCCGAGTTCATGGACAAGCTGTATGATTTACTGCTGCCCTTTGTGCCGCTGCTGAGAGTATTCCTGGCCGGAGAAGTTGGGGTGCCGTCTGATACGGATCCCACTGGCACAGAAAGCCTGGGAATCGGAAACGGTCTGCTGGAAGCCAAGGGTTACCCGGGTTACGCGAACGGCCTGATTCCGATTCTGGAAGCCATTGGCTGTAAGGGACTTGTGGACCCGGCAACCTTCACAGGCTTGGATGACAGGGCTATGCTGGCAGCGATTGTCGATCCGATCTTCGGCCTGCTGGATGATTTCCTTGCGGAACCGACCTTAACCTTGGTAGACCTGCTGGCGAACCTGATCTACTTCGCGAACAACGGCCTGTTGCAGGATTCCCTGGACAACCTGCTGACCCCGGTCTATGTCCTGCTGGATGTCGTCCGCCCGATATTCGACCTGAACTTCTATCTGACCATGGATCTGAACACCTTAGTGACGGATCTGATTGCCTCCCTGGGTCTGGCGGTACCGGTGCTTCAGCTCAACGAGCTCCTTGCCGGCACAGTGTATAGCTACACCTCGGCAAATGGCCTGGATGCAGTCCGGCTGAATCTTGGTACGCTGGAGAACAAAGCAGATTTCCTTACGGCTCTGTTGCGCACACTCGTTTCCACGCTGCTCTTCGGGGACAACATCAACAGACTTGAAAAGTTCATCCGTAAGTGTTGTGTACTGAATGGCGCTGAAGCGGACGCAATTATGAGTCTGGTCAAAGATCTGGCGCTTCTGTCCACAGACTCCATCATCAACGTGCTCTTCTACATCTTCTTTATTGCGGATGGGGAAGTGCAGGAATGGAAAGATCAGATCATTGAGCTCAACGACATAACCAAGAGAATATACAAAAAAGTAGGGGAATCCTCATCTCCCACGATTCGGTTCAAGGGAGAGGTCTCGAAGATCGTACTGAACAAGTACTTCGGGAATATCTTTAATGAGACTGGCGTCGCGCCGAATGGCTTCATCGCCTTCTTCGCATCGATTGGAAACTTCTTCAAGAAACTCTTTGGTATTGCCTAATCAAGCAACCGCATAACACTCCTTGGGGCGCGGCAGGAAACTGCCGCGCCCCTGCTTTTTATAGCATTGCCTACTGATCTCCAACCCCACCCAAAGCCGCCGAGATACTTTTGCGGTCTGTTTTCCATTTGACTGCGGCCCTCCCTTGCCGGGCGAAAGTCTGTCTGCGCCCTCTGTCTTGCCAGGCAGAAAGAATCACGCAAGTGTCCTTATCCTGCTCTCATGCGGAATCGGTATGGAGAGTCACTCTATATAAAATAACGGCCATAGGCCCCTTCTCTGGGCATAAAAATACAGGCGCGGAGTTTTTTCTCCGCGCCTGTCTGTATCATTACGCTTGTCCAGCTTTCTATGAATTTGTGTAAAACCTGCAAAAAGGGCGCTGTTTCCAGCGCCCCGAGTCTGTAGACAATCTTGTACTCGAAAGAGCGATCGTGTAGACAAAACACGTTCGCTCTCAGACCGAAGACAAACTCGTCAGCAATGGCAGACTTGTGGGCGAGTTTTGTTGTTGTAGAGAA
>Ga0123353_10000540_pt1 | contig 46791 bp, 35 predicted proteins | sample TergutLab28metaG_3_FD_92763 | JGI IMG/M metagenome (GOLD analysis project Ga0123353, IMG submission 92763) | Labiotermes labralis P3 segment gut microbial communities from Petit-Saut dam, French Guiana - Lab288 P3 | ecosystem: Host-associated > Arthropoda: Insects > Digestive system > Gut ... | reverse complement strand
TAAGTCCTACCATAGAGCCTAATACTACGCGCCAAAATTTACGACTGCCCGATTCGGGTCTGCGTTGATAATGTAAAGGTTGTTCCATAAATTGATATTTGAAGTTAAGAAAGTGCAAAGATAGTATTTATTAATTATCTTGCTTTAGTGATACCCTACAGAAGCGAAATAGATTTTTAAAATGTATTTTTGTCGCGTGTATAAAACAAGACAAATGATGCGAACTCCTCTATTTAAAGAGTACATTAACAGCCAGCTACGACCCCTGTTTGTGCGATTGGCTTTTCTTGTTTTGCTCTATTCTTTTTTTCGCCTCCTGTTTTTTATTTCAAATGCCGGCAGTTTTCAAAATATCAGATCATCTCTCTTTTTTTATGGAATAAGATTTGACCTGTCTGCTGTTTTTTATAGCAACTTTCCCTATATTATCGCTGTTTTACTCCCTTTTTCGTTTTGCTATCAAAAAATCTATCGCATAATTTGGGATATCTACTTTATCATTATCAATTGTTTTGCTGCTTTGGTTGCCTATATTGATGTGGCGTATTATCCATACGTTTTAAAACGAATGACTTGCGACATCTACTCTTATTTGCAGATAGGATTTGATTTTCAAACCTTATTACCCTCTTTCCTTAAACAGTTTTGGTATTTGCTCCTGATTTTTCTATTTACTCTATTTGTCTTCATAATAGTAATAAGATTTACAAACAAAATGATTACAAAAAAACCTGTTTTTCAGCGTTTTTTGTGGAAAGATTTTTTGCATGAAATGTTAGTTATTATTGCTTCTGTACTTTTTTCTTTGTTTTGCATTCGGGGCGGGTTTCAAACAAGACCTCTCGGTGTGATTGATGCCGGAAAATATGCTTCTATCCAAAATGCTGCGCTTATTTCTAATACACCTTTCACATTGATTAAAAGTTTTGGAAAACAGTCGGAAATTGAAAAAAAATATATTGTTGATTTAGAGGATGCAGAGCGCCATTTTTCTCCCATTATTAATACCATAGTTCCCTGTTCGCACTATTGTTTTCCTGTTAGCAATGTGGTTATTATTATTTTAGAAGGTTTTTCCAAATACATTGTCGAAGGAAATAACCCAAATTCCGGTATTTATCAAGGGTATGCGCCATTTTTGGATAGTCTGCGCCGGCAATCCGTTTCTTTTAATGGCATTGCCAACGGGCATCGCACCATTGATGCATTACAGGCTATTTTTGCAGGAGTTCCAAAATTGTTAGAACAGAGTGTTGTCGAAACACGTTTTGCTGGAAACTTTATTTTCTCTCCCATAGAGTTGCTTAAGAAACACGGCTACCATACACTTTTTTTCCACGGCGCCAAAAATGGCTCCATGAATATTGAAAGCTATTGCTATGCCCTTGGTTTTGATACTTATTACGGTAAAAATGAATATCATAGTTCAGCGGATTATGACGGTGTTTGGGGTATCAGCGACCGCTCTTATCTGAAGTATGTTGCACAAAAGTTAAATACTGTTAAACAGCCCTTTTTGGCAAGTGTGTTAACACTCTCTTCGCACAATCCATTTGTTATTCCTAAAGATGCTGAAGGACTTGACCTAAAATCCGGTCCGCGCCAAATTCATGCACTTGCTTCTTATACTGATCATGCTGTTAGAGAGTTTTTTGAAACCGTATCGCAATACACATGGTACGACAGTACCCTGTTTATTATCACCGGCGACCATGTTGGAGAGGGCTCGCTTCCTAACCCGTGCAGTATATATACCACATTGCAGATCCCGCTTTTCTTTTATCATCATAGAGCAAATATTCAAAAAAACATGGGTAATATGCAACAAACTGATATGATGCCCACCCTGTTTTCATATCTAAATATTGATGAGCCTCTTTTTTCGTATGGAAACAATCTTTTCGACTCTACCTATATTTCATACTCTGCTAACTACACATGGGGGGTCTATCAACTTGTTGCCGGTGATTATCTATTACATTTTGACGGAGAAAAAACAACAGGATTATACAATATCAAGAACGATATTTTAATGCGAAAAAACCTGATAAACGACCTGCCTGAAGTAGTGGCAATATATGAGCAGAAACTCAAAGCCATTTTACAATCTTATACTACAAGATTGTGGGACAACCAAATGTTTATTAATAGAAAATTAGTATTTTCGCGGACGAAATAAAGAAAAAAATAGGTTATTCATTAATATTTTATCATTCAAAAACTACATACCAATGAACTTCAATATCTTAATTATTGGTCGAGGTGGGCGGGAACATGCTATTGCATGGAAAACAGCACAATCGAAACTTGTATCCAACATCTTTGTGGCACCTGGAAACGATGGCATAGCTGAATCTTTTACTTGTGTTAATATAAATGAAACTGATACTGACAAATTGGTGCAGTTTGCTAAGGGAAATAATATTCACCTTACTATTGTCGGTCCTGAATTGCCACTTATGAATGGCATTGTGGATGCATTTCAAAAACAGGGGTTGCAAATTTTTGGACCCCTCCAAGCCGCAGCTCAAATTGAAGGCAGTAAGCAGTTTGCCAAAGAGTTGATGCGCAAACAACAGATTCCCACTGCAGCTTTTGAGGTTTTCGAGAGTTATGATGCTGCAAGTCAGTATCTGCTTGAAAAAGGCGTGCCAATTGTCATAAAATACGACGGTTTAGCTGCAGGTAAAGGAGTTGTAGTTGCAATGAGTATGGAAGAAGCAGACCAGGCCCTACAAGAGATGTTGCTTAACAATAAGTTTGGCAAAGGCAAGGTGGTAATTGAAGATTTTCTTTCCGGTCATGAATTTTCGCTTATGGCATTTGTGCACGGAGAAACAGTATTGCCGCTTGTTATTGCCCAAGACCACAAACGTGCTTTTGATGGAGACCTTGGGCCAAACACCGGTGGTATGGGTGCCTACACTCCTGTCCCAATAGTCTCTAATATAGCTATAGAAGAAGCAGTAAATACCATCATGAGACCCACAGCCAAAACAATGGTAGAAAATGGAACACCGTTTACAGGGATTTTATACGGTGGACTGATCCTTACGAATGAAGGGCCCAAAGTAATAGAATTCAATGCCCGTTTCGGTGACCCTGAAACCGAAGTGGTGTTGCCCAAAATGAAAAGCGATATGATAGAGGTTATTTTAGCATTACTCAATGGCGAAACACCTCTTATAGAGTGGAATGATAATGCATTTCTGGGAGTCGTATTAGCATCGAAAGGTTACCCTGAATCGTTTGAAAAAGGAATTGAGATTGAAGGATTAATAGGTGGAAGGATGGAAGGATTGAACGCTCTTATATTTCACTGTGGAACAGCAAAAAAAGAGGGTAGGTGGGTAAATAATGGAGGACGCGTACTTTTTATCGTAGGCGAAGGAGAAACCCTCGTGGTAGCTCGACAAAATGCTTATCAAGAAATTAAAAAAATTAATTGTGATAACCTAGTTTATAGAAGTGATATAGGGTGGCAATCTGTTTCTGACAGTTTGTGATACGCATAATTCCGCCATTTTTCAAGTACTGCTGTAAAATCGTGAGGCAGGTCAGAATCAAAAAATAAAGATTTTCCAGTTGAAGGATGAACAAACCCTAACTGCTTAGCATGCAGTGCCTGACGAGGTATTAACTCAAAACAGTTTTTTACAAATTGTTTGTATTTTGTAAATGTTGTTCCTTTAATAATTTGGTCTCCACCATAAGTTTCATCATTAAAAAGAGGGTGTCCAATTGATTTAAAGTGAACTCTGATTTGGTGTGTTCTGCCTGTCTCCAATTGACATTCAATAAGAGTAACATAACCAAAACGCTCTAATACCTTCCAGTGTGTTACAGCGTTTTTACCGTGCTCACTGTCATTAGAGAAAGTGGTCATTACGAGCCTATCCTTTAAATTACGTCCTATTTTTGTAGAAATTATCCCCATATTTTCATCAAGATTTCCCCATACTAAAGCTAAATATTTTCTTTCGATAGTATGCTCATAAAATTCGCGTGCAATTTTCATCTGAGCTTCTTCATTTTTTGTCACTAATATAAGCCCAGATGTATTTTTATCAATGCGGTGTACTAAAAGTGGACGAACCGGTTCACCCCTTTTGTTTGTTTTTCCTTGAAAATGATAGGTTAAGGCGTTTACTAACGTTCCTGTATAATTCCCGTATGCAGGGTGAACAACTAAGCCGGATGGCTTGTTAATCACAATAACATCTTCGTCCTCAAAAATAATCTCCAAAGAAATATTTTCGGCAATAATCTCAAATTCTCTTGGCGGATTAGGCATCAAAATGGTTATCTGATCTCCCGGCTTTACTCTGTAATTTTGTTTTTCGGGTGTTTCATTTACTAAAATACAACCTGATTTAGCAGCATTCTGTATTTTGTTTCGGGATGTGTTTTGAATAAGGTTAAGCAGATACTTATCTATACGCATTAACGCCTGTCCACGATCAACAGTAAATTTGTAATGTTCATACAATTCGTCTTTTTCTTCTATCTGCATGAAGCAATTTTTTTAAGGTTAAAATTTTTCACTATTTTATAACTTTTTGAAATTTAAATTAATTTATAAACGGGTTAATCTATTTTTCATAAATGTATGGGTAAAATATTTCTTCGTTATAGGATTGTCACCGGTTTTACCTCTTTTTCAATCTCCAACACCTTAATCCCCGGCAATTCAAACCCCTCCAAATATTCAAGCATGGCACCGCCGCCTGTACTAATATACGAAACCTCTTTCGAAAGTCCGAATTTGCCGAGTGCGGCAATAGAATCGCCTCCGCCAATGAGAGAGTAAGCCCCGTTTTTCGTACTCTCAGCAATAGCTTCAGCAACCGCTTTGGTACCTCCGGCAAATTTGTCCATCTCAAAAACCCCCACAGGTCCATTCCATAAAATAGTTTTGGAATCTAAAATTACTTTTCTAAACAATTCAATGGTACGAACCCCAATATCCATTCCTATCCTATCGTTTGAAATATTTTGATCTTCCGTAAGAAACATATTTGCATCTTCTGCAAATTTGTCGGCGCAAAGGTTGTCAACAGGCAAATAGATGTTGATTCCTTTTATTTTAGCTTGTTCAAGAATCTCTTTTGCTACAGTAACCATCTCTTCTTCAAAGAGAGAGTTTCCGTGTGTGAATCCCAAAGCAGACAGGAAAGTGTAGCTCATGGCACCTCCAATAATCAAATTGTCAACCTTTTCCATCAAATTTTTCAAAATATTGATTTTGGTAGAAACCTTAGCACCTCCTATAATGGCGGTAAATGGGGATTTTTTCTCTTCCAGTACTTTTTTGAGACTTTGAACTTCGCCGTAGAGCAGGTAACCTGCGTAGGCTTTCCCGGGAAAAAGCCTTGCAATAGTGGCGGTTGAGGCATGCTCACGGTGCGCCGTGCCAAAGGCATCATTTACATAAATATCGCCTAATTTGGCAATCGCTTTTGCAAATTCAATATCCCCTTTTTCTTCTTCTTTGTGAAAACGGAGATTTTCTAACAGCGCAATATCACCAGGCTTAAGCCTGGTGATTTTTTCTTCAATATCTGCATCTAATACATCTCCGAGAAACGTTACCTGTTTTCCCAGCGTATCACACACAGCACTCAAGATGTGTTTTAGAGAAAAAGTATCGTTTACTTCTCCTTTTGGTCTTCCCAAATGAGACATCAGAATAGCAATTCCGCCATCGTTAGTAATCTTATTCACCGTTTCTACGGTACGTTTAATGCGGGTAACACTGGTTACCTGAAGTTGTTCGTTTTGAGGCACGTTATAGTCCACGCGCACTAATACTTTTTTGCCCGCAAAGGATTCTTGATCAATAGATTTCATCATGTGTGATATTTTTTATACAATAAAATATTTAACGTAAATAATTTGACGGCAAATGTATAATATTTTCACCATTGTTTATTGACACAATACAAAAATATCTTCTCGCGCATTTAAACACAGTACAGGAACATTTTCTTTGTTGCCCAAGATTCTATTCTCAACAGGTCCAAAAAGAAGATCAACCAAAGAAAAGTGCTCGGTCATTAAAAAAAGCATCACACTGTTTCCTATTTTTTCAGCAAACTTCAATCCAAAAGTATGAATGTTGTCAATTTTTGTAAAAGGATGCAACTTGTAAGAAATACTAATATTGTTGAACATCTTTGTAACAAAATCAATGTTGTTTTGTACTTTATTACGCAGAAGTTCATCTTTGTATTGATTAAAAATAATGTGAATTAACAAGTTTTCTTTGGTAATATGGGGGCAATTTTTTTGAAAATAGGTGGGGAAATAACTTGCCCACAGCGCCAATTCCTTATCCTGACAATTAATATCTAAAGGTAAAACAACTTGCTGATAATCATTCTCTTTTGGTTCAATATCTCCAATGGTTAACACCGGTACGCGAGATTTTCCAATCCATTTTCTTGCCTTTTTAGTGTCAAAAAATGCAAGTTTTTTTGTAGGAGCAACCGGCATAACAAAGCAGAGTGTATTCCCTTCCTCTGCCTCATCAAAAATATCACGAAGATTCTGTTTTTCTTGCAGAGAAACTTCATTTACTTCAGCGTTAAAAATTTGAGATAATTTTTGTGCATGTGCCAATGTAGCCTTTCCATATGGAGAAGAATCTGAAAGAAGAGTAATTTTCATAAATAAGAAGTGAGGAGTGAGTAGAAAGAATTTTAATCTAAACTCGTAAATCTAAAATCTAATATCTAATAGCGTTCAATAGTGTTCAAATCTCTGAAAGCGATTTTAAGTCGTTCTACCATTGTTTTTTCACCTTCGCGGAGGAATACACGGGGGTCGTAGTATTTTTTGTTGGGTTTATCTTCGCCTTCGGGGTTTCCTATCTGTGCTTGCAGATATTCCTGTTTTTCTTTGTAGTAGATCATAACTCCTTCCCAGAAAGCCCATTGGGTATCGGTATCAATATTCATTTTCACTACGCCGTATTGAAGTGATTCTGCAATTTTTTCCGGTTCTGAACCGCTGCCACCGTGAAAAACAAAATTCACAGGATTAGGCAAGGTTTTGTATTTTTCTTCAATAAATTTTTGTGAATTATGCAGAATTATCGGCTCTAATTTCACATTTCCGGGTTTATACACACCGTGTACATTTCCGAAAGAGGCGGCAATGGTAAAGTTGGGACTTATTTTCATCAGTTCTTCGTAGGCGTATGCCACATCTTCGGGCTGTGTGTAAAGTTTGGAACTGTCCACGCCGGTATTGTCCACGCCATCTTCTTCTCCGCCGGTAATGCCCAACTCTATTTCTAATGTCATACCTATTTTTGCCATTCGGGTTAAATATTTTTTACAGATTTCAATATTTTCGTGAAGCGGTTCTTCCGACAGGTCGAGCATGTGTGAACTAAATAGGGGTTTTCCGTTTTCTGCATAGAATTTTTCGCCGGCATCTAACAGCCCGTCAATCCATGGCAGTAGTTTTTTTGCGGCATGGTCGGTATGTAAAATTACGGGGATTCCGTATAATGCAGCTACCTGATGCACGTGCTTTGCTCCGGAGACAGCCCCTTCAATGGCTACTTTTTCGTTTTCGTTTTTCAGCGATTTGCCGGCATAAAAAATGGCACCGCCATTAGAAAATTGAATGATTACGGGAGAACTTACCACCTTTGCCGCTTCCATTACGGCGTTAATCGAATCGGTTCCTACTACATTTACTGCGGGCAATGCGAACTTTTTGGTTTTTGCCGCTTCAAAAATGGCTGTCAAATCTTGTCCGGTAGCCACACCCGGTAGAACGTTAATTTTAGGCATAATTACTGTATTTAATAATGCCGCAAAGATATAATTTAAGATTTACGATTTTAGATTTAAAACCATTAACTATTAAATTAGTGCGCTTCAACAACGTTACGCGTGGATACAATATTTACGATAATTGTTCCGGGGTTTTCCATTAAGGTGAGGTTAGGAGTAGAAAGATCGCCTACCTTAATCATTTCATTGATGTCTAAGTTTGAGATATCCACAGTAATCTCTTCGGGAATATCTTTCAGCAATCCTTTTATGGTAATTTTACGTATTTTTTTAACCAATTTACCGCCGCGAAGTACACCGGGAGAGGTGCCTGTAATTTTCACCGGAATACCTATAATAACCGGTTTCCCGTCAATTACTTCTAAAAAATCAACGTGTAATAAATGGTCTGTAACCGGATGCCATTGTGTGGCTTGAACTACGGCTTCAAATTTCTTTTCGCCCACTTTCAATTCTACATACTTTACTTCGGGTGTGAAAAGTAAGTGGCGGAATTGTTCTTCTTCCACAACAAATTGGAGTTGTTCTTTCCCGCCGTAAATTACGCAAGGGATTAGCCCTTGTGCGCGTTGCGCTTTCGCATCTTTTTTCCCTACGTTCTCCCTAAGAGAACCGCTAATAGATACAGATTTCATGTTTTTAAGATTTGATTATTATTAAATTATAGTACTTTAAAAAAGTTGGCAAAAATATATATTTTTTTATTCTATCTGTTAATGAAGTTTTAAAGGGCAGGGCAAAAGCATTAAAAATATTTTCACCATTCAGTTGCCCTTTAGGATATTTTGGAGGTTAAAAACCTCATTTTCACCTTATTTTTTGTAACTTAGCAACCTTAGTAGCAATATGATGACATCTTCAATCCTAACCTTATTACCGCATTTTAAATTTTTCAGCACAGAGATACAGAGTGCGCAAAGTTACACAGAGTGATTCCTCCATTTTATGTTTTAAACAATTGATTGTTAATGCTTTATATTTCGAGCGAAAGGATATTTTTTGTATATTTGCCTCGTAATTAAATAATTATATTTTTTTATGAAGCCACAAATTTTATCCTATTTTCGCACCATGAAAGACCACAGAATTAATCGAAAAAAAATGCCACTCTTTAACGATATATTAATTATGGCAAGTTTTCTTGAAATTTCTCACATTTCAGAAGTCAGAACATAGCAAACGCTATTTATTAGTATATTTTGCTATTTTTGCATCTTATTTTTGTTAATGGTAACTTTATGAATTGCAATGAAATACGCGCTGCGTTTTTAGACTTTTTTAAATCGAAACAGCATACAGTTGTTCCTTCTGCACCCATGGTAATTAAAAACGACCCCACCTTGATGTTTACCAACGCAGGGATGAATCAATTTAAAGATATTTTCCTTGGAAACCAACCCATGGTGTATCCGCGCATTGCAGATACCCAAAAATGTTTGCGTGTTTCTGGAAAACATAATGATTTGGAAGAGGTAGGAAAAGATACTTATCACCACACCATGTTTGAGATGCTCGGCAATTGGTCGTTTGGCGACTACTTTAAGAAAGAAGCGATTGAATATGCATGGGTGTTTCTTACAGAAGTGATGAAATTGGATGAAAGCCGTTTGTACGCTACTGTTTTTGAAGGCAACCAGCAAGACGGCACACAGCCCGATTTGGAAGCATTGGAGTATTGGAAAAGATACCTACCCGAATCGCGAGTTTTGTACGGCGGCAAGAAAGATAACTTTTGGGAGATGGGTGAAACTGGTCCGTGCGGACCTTGCTCCGAAATACATATTGACTTGCGCGATGCTGATGAGCGTGAAAAAATTGACGGCGCATCACTCATCAATAAAGATAACCCCTTAGTGGTTGAAATTTGGAACTTGGTATTTATCCAATACAACCGCATTGCCTCTGGAGAACTGCAGAAGTTGCCAGACAGCCACGTGGATACCGGCATGGGATTTGAACGCTTGTGTATGGCAGTGCAAGGCAAAAAGTCGAACTACGACACTGACGTTTTTCAACCTGTTATTCAAAAGATTGCGCAGTTGTCGCATAAAAAATACGGCGAAGAGGAAAAAACCGACATAGCTTTGCGTGTGATAGCAGACCACTTGCGTGCGGTAAGTTTTGCCATCGCAGATGGGCAATTGCCCTCCAACATAGGATCAGGCTACGTGATTCGCAGAATTTTGCGCCGCGCTATCCGCTACGGCTATACGTTTCTTGGTTTTCACGAACCATTTATCTGCCGGTTGGTTGCCACGTTAGTAGAAAATATGGGACACGCTTTTCCCGAGCTGAAGTCCCAACAAAACCTCATCGAAAAAGTGATCAGAGAAGAGGAAAATTCGTTTTTGAAAACGTTAGCAAGTGGGATACAGCGGTTTGAAGCATATAGCGATAAGATGATGAGACGATTAGAAGATGAGATGATGAATATTCCCCTCCAAGCATTGGAGGGGTGCCCGAAGGGCGGAGTGGTTGAAGCGGGTAGTTTATATCAAATCTCCGGCACTTTCGCCTTCGAACTCTTTGACACCTACGGCTTCCCCATTGACCTCACCCAATTGTTAGCTTCCGAAAAAGGAATGACGGTGGATATGGAGGGTTTTCAAAAAGGTTTGGAAGCCCAAAAACAACGCTCGCGAGCTGCTGCTACAGTAGAAACCGAAGACTGGGTAGAGTTGATTAAAACCAACAAACCTACCGAATTTGTAGGCTACGACACTTTGGTATGCGAATCGAAAATATTGAAATACAGAAATGTAAAATCGAAAGGAAAAAGTTTCTATCAAATTGTATTGGAAAAAACGCCGTTTTATGCCGAATCGGGAGGGCAAATGGGAGATTCCGGAACCTTGGAAAATATAAACGACCAAATTGAAATTGTTAATACACAAAAAGAAAATGATCTGATTGTGCATATTGCCAATACTTTGCCCGATAATTTAACTACTGTTTTTATAGCTAAGGTGAATGAAGCCCGGCGAATTTCTGTACAGAATAACCACACCGCCACCCACTTATTGCATTTTGCTTTGCGAAGAGTGCTGGGTTCGCACGTGGAACAAAAAGGCTCAATGGTAGCTTTTGACCGGTTTCGTTTCGACTTTTCTCATTTTGCAAAAGTAGAAAATGAGCAATTGCGCGAAGTAGAATCCATAGTAAATGAGTTGGTTAGGGACAACATTCCTCTTTGTGCTTATCAGCATATCTCAATGGATAAGGCTATCGAAATGGGTGCTTTGGCACTGTTTGGTGAAAAATACGGTGAAAAAGTGCGCGTAATAAAATTTTGTGATTCGATAGAATTATGCGGCGGGACACATACCTCTGCTACGGGAAATATAGGATATGTGCGGTTGCTTTCCGAAACTGCCATTGCTGCCGGTGTGCGACGCATTGAAGCAGTTTCCGGGAAACAGGCAGAAGTTTTTATGAATCACCTGCTTCATATTGTAAATGATATCAAAGAATTTCTGAAATCTCCCAATATTATGCAAGCATTACATAAATTGGCTGAAGAAAACGAGAAGTTTCGCAAAGAGATGGAAGATTTTGCTTTAGAGCGCGTTCAGCGTTTTGTAGAAATATTAAACAAAAATGTAGAGCAATACAATGGATATCAGGTCATTCAACATATAGCAAACGCACCCCCTGAGACACTGAAACAAGCCGCTTATAGAATAAGAAATTTAAAAGAAAACCTGTTGGTTGTTTTAGGTTCTAATTATGAGGATAAACCCAATTTGGTGATTGCTTTGTCTGATGATTTGGTTGCCAAAGGATTAAACGCCGGTACTATGGTTCGCGAAGCGGCAAAACTAATACAGGGCGGTGGTGGCGGACAACCCAATTTTGCTACTGCCGGAGGCAAAGATTGCAACGGGTTAGAGGTTGCCATGAAACAAATTTTAGAGTTGGTTACAATTTAGTAAAATGCTTTCACCGCTCCTCAACTTCTTCTACCCCTCTACCTGCGTTTCATGCGGAAACGTTTTGTTGCAACAGGAACGATTTTTTTGTTTACATTGTTTACATAATCTACCGGAAACAAGATACCACGAGTTTGATGATTCTCCTTTAACAAAGCTCTTTTTGGGGCGTGTTCAGGTGGAAAATGTAGGAGCGTTTCTATTTTATAAAAAAGGAAATCAGGTGCAGAAAATCCTACATCATTTAAAGTATAATGGTGGAAAAGAGATTGGCTCCTTTTTAGGAAATATGTATGGAATACAACTTATTCAAAATGAAAAATGGAAAAATATAGATATGATTATTCCTATTCCTTTACACAAGAAAAAAGAAAAAAAAAGAGGCTATAATCAAAGCGAATGGATTGCCAAAGGGTTGAGTAAAGGGATGAAAATTCCTTATAACACAACTATTTTAATACGCACAGAATTTACAGAAACGCAAACTCGGAAAAGTCGTTTTCATCGTTGGGAAAATGTGAAAGAAGTGTTTCAGATTGTTGATACTGATGCTTTAGCAAATAAGCATATTTTGCTTTGCGATGATGTGTTAACTACCGGCGCAACATTAGAAGCAGCGGTTCAAAAATTTATAGATATTCCTTCTTTAAAAGTAAGTGTGGTAACTTTGGCTATGGCACAATAGGTTATTAAATTTATCCAAAATGCACAATTACTATAATAATTATATTTTTGCCGCCAAATTTTAGAAACCCTATTTATCTAAAACACACTTACACTATGAGTAAAAATCTTATCATTGTCGAATCTCCTGCTAAAGCAAAAACCATCCAAAAGTTTATTGGAAAAGAATACGAAGTTATTTCAAGTAAAGGACATGTACGCGACTTGCCCGAAAAAGATTTGGGTATTAACGTACATAAAGATTTTGAGCCTCAATATGAAATTATGCCGGAGAAAAAAAAATTGATAGCCGACATAAAAAAAATGGCAATGGAAGCCGTTGAGGTATTATTAGCCACCGATGACGACCGTGAAGGAGAAGCCATTTCGTGGCACTTGTTGGAAGCGGCTAAAATTCCCATGGAAAAAACAAAACGAATTGTGTTTCACGAGATTACAAAACAAGCGATTGGGCATGCTTTAACACATCCGCGCAGTTTGGATATTGATTTGGTAAATGCTCAGCAAGCCCGTAGAATATTAGACCGTTTAGTAGGCTTTGAACTTTCTCCTGTGCTGTGGCGTAAAGTAAAACCTCAATTGTCTGCCGGTCGTGTACAATCAGTGGCAGTGAAATTAATTGTTGAACGGGAACGCGACATCAATCATTTTCATTCTACATCTAATTTTAAAATAGTAGGACAATTCCAATCGGAACTGAATAAAAAAAATGAGTTAACCGCTGAGTTGAATAAAAGATTTGACATTCAAGAAGATGCTCAATTGTTTTTAAACGATTGTAGAAGCGCAACATTTTTGGTATCGTCGGTAGAAAAAAGTCCGGGTAAAAAATCACCGGCACCACCATTTACTACTTCAACCTTACAACAGGAAGCCGCAAGAAAATTGGGATTTTCGGTTACAAAAACTATGGTAATAGCACAACAACTCTACGAAGCAGGGTATATTACCTACATGCGTACCGATTCGGTGAATCTTTCCAATTTGGCGTTAGCTTCTGCAAAACAGGAAATTGAAAAACTGTACGGCACCGAGTATGCAAAAATCCGTAAATATGTTACCAAAACTCGTGGGGCACAAGAAGCACACGAAGCAATACGACCAACAGATATAAGAAACCAAACTGTTCCGGGGGATACTTTTGCCAAACGTTTATATGAATTAATTTGGAAACGCACTATCGCTTCACAAATGAGCGATGCTCTTACCGAAAAAACAACCATTAATATTCCTGTTTCTAATCGGGAAGAAAAATTTGTTGCTACAGGAGAAGTAGTTCTTTTTCAAGGATTTTTAAAGGTATATTTCGAATCAAATGATGATGAACAAGATGAAACTCATGGCGTTATTTCTCCTGTAGTACAAAGTGAACCTTTGTGTGCCTTAGAGGTAAAAGCAATCCAAAAATACGCCCAGCCTCCGCTACGCTTTAACGAAGCAGGCTTAGTGAAAAAATTGGAAGAATTGGGAATCGGCCGCCCTTCTACTTACGCTCCAACCATCTCTATCATTCAAAAAAGAGAATATGTTGTGAAAGAAAATCGCCATGGTAAAGAGCGTCAAATTATTCAATTATTGTTAAAAAATAATGAGATAATAGAATCTCTTTCCAAAGAAAAATATGGTGCGGAAAAAGAAAAACTATTTCCCACCGATATTGGTATCGTGGTGAATGAATATCTGCAAAATAATTTTGAAACGATTATGGATTACGGCTTTACTGCACAAGTAGAGAAAGAATTCGACGATATAGCAGAGGGCGAAATAACCTGGCAAAAAATGATAGATAACTTTTACAAAGAGTTCCATGAATCTATTAAAAAAGCTATTTCACATTCTCAAAAAGCAAGCGGAGAACGCCTTTTGGGACAAGACGCATCGGGTAAAAATGTTTATGCCAAATTGGGCAAATATGGACCGATGATTCAAGTTGGTGAAAACTACGAAGATAGCAAAGCTACGTATGCACGTATTAAAAAAACGCAATCTATTGAATCTATTACTTTAGAAGAAGCCTTGGATCTCTTCAAACTACCCAAGACTTTAGGAGTTTATAAAGATTATAATGTAATTGTTGGTGTAGGACGTTTTGGTGCCTACATTAAGTTTGGCGAAGAGTATGTTACCATTCCTAAAGAGATGGATCCTTTGGATGTTGATTATGAAACCGCACAAAAACTTATTGATGAAAAAGAAAAACTGAACGAAGCCCGTGCCCCCCGCCTTCTCGGTAAATATGATGATAATGAAATATTTGTAGTGGTTGGGAAATACGGTCCATATATTAAATACAACACTCAAAATATTACTTTGGAAAAAGGGTCAAATGCTGCTACATTAACCTTAGAAGGAGCGATTCAACAAATTATTAATGTAGGCACCAAGAATATTTTGTGTTCATTTCCCGAAGATGAAAAGATTAAGGTAGTGAATGGCAGATATGGTGCTTATATTACAAATGGAACTGATAATTTCAAGATTCCGAAAGGAATGATACCGGAAGCCCTCACTTTTGGGGAAGTTTCTCATATTATTGCTCAAACACCGCCTACCGCAAAAAAACGTTTTACAAGAAAAAAATAGAATGGAACTCCTTCCTTTTTTCGAATCTGTTGATGTAAATCTCTATTTTCCGGAAGGAAAAAGTATGAATCCGCATTTATTGGTGAGCCATATCTGGTTTTCTTCCAAAGATCAGGAACCGGATTTGTCGAACATAGATATTGCTATTTTGGGAGTTCCGGAAGCAAGATATGCCACTCTTAATGAAGACTCAAAATATGCTCCCGATGAGATTAGAAAAGAGTTTTACAAACTGTTTTATTGGAAAAATGATACCTCAATTTTAGATTTGGGTAATTTAATTCTCGGCAAAACAGTGGAAGACACTTATGCTGTTCTTTCTGACATTATTGCCTATCTTTTGGAACAGAAAACAATACCTGTAATTTTAGGAGGCAGCAACGACTTAGCCTTTGCTAATTATCAAGCATACACAAAATTAGAAAAAATTGTTACTATCGTCTCGGTGGACTCAAAATTTGATTTGGGAAATGAAAAAGAATCCATAACATCCGACGGATATTTGAATAAAATAGTGTTGCACCAACCTAACTATCTGCTTAATTATTCAAATATCGGATATCAAACCTATTTGAATAGCAGAGAGGATATTGAATTGATGAAACAATTGTATTTCGAAACTTATCGTGTGGGCGCTTTGCGAAAAGATATGGACGACATTGAGCCCATCGTTCGCAATGCGGAAATGTTGGCTTTAGATATTTCAGCAGTACGCCAAAGCGATGCGCCCGGAAATACAAACGCCACCGTAAACGGTTTCTATGGAGAAGAGATTTGCCAGATTGCTTTATTTGCAGGCTTGAGCGACAAACTATCTTCATTCGGTATTTATGAATACAACCCGATTCTTGATTATAACTCGCTGACATCACAACTTATTGCGCAAATTCTTTGGTATTTCATTGAAGGATTTACCCATCGGCAAAACGATATTCTGTTTAAAAATCAGGAACAATACTTCAGACATGTCGTACCTGTAACAAATGCTTTGAGTGAGTTGGTTTTTTATCAAAGCAAAAATACCGGACGCCGATGGATAGAAGTTCCTTTTTTTCATATTAAAACACAACAAGATAAAAAATATTTTTTGCCATGTTCGCAAAACGATTTCGATACGGCATGCAAAGATATAGTCCCCGAAAGGTGGTGGAGAACTTATCAAAAGTTAAACAGATAAGATATTAGTAGTGATAAAGTAGTGAAATAGTAATAATTTATTATTAAAAAACTCGTTGTATAACAAAAAACGTTTCAAATACTTCTCAAGATTATGTCAGCCTTACGAATATTCTTCTTATCACCCAAAAAATTAGGATTTCATTTTTTGTTAGCTGCCACAGTGTTTGTAATAATTTGCGTAGGTGCGCTTTTTGCCTTAGATATATATACAAGAAACGGAACAGAAAGGATGATGCCCAATTTTATTGGAATGGACTCACAAGAATTGTTAAATAATGAAGATTATATTATGGTTATCTCCGATTATTTATTTGATAAAAAAACGCTACCCGGTATAGTATTGAAACAAGACCCTCATGTGGGGGAAATGGTAAAAAAAGGAAGAAAAGTATATCTAACAGTGGCATCAAGTACGCCACCTAAAGTAATAATGCCTCAATTAGAAGATGTTTCTTTGAGGCAGGCTGAAATTATGCTAAAAGCAATAGGTCTTGAATTAGGATCCGTTATTTATAAACCAAGTCCGTATGAAAATGCTGTTTTAGAGCAACTTTATAAAGGAAGACCGATTTATTCCGGAACAGAAATTAGTGCAGGAGAAACGGTTACTTTAGTAGTTGGAAAAAATCCGGAAGAATTATCTAATGAAATTGAAAACGAAACTAATGAATAATGAAAATATATTTTAATTCACTTAAACAAATTTATACAAGAATAACAATAGCTCTATTTTTGCTTTTTGGAGGATGGACAAGTTCTGTTCAAGCACAGGAATTTTTAACAGGAATGAAAACTAATCCGAAAATCTACAAAGAAACGAAACGCGATCCTCATATTCCTTTATGCGGAAAAGCTGAAAATTTGCCTTTGCTGCTTCCCTTTTTTGAAGATTTTTCAAAGAGAGTTGGCTATCCTAATGAAATGCTTTTTGTTGACAAACAAGCTTTTGTAAATCAAACGTTTCCGGTATTTCCTCCCACCATCGGGGCAGTTACTTTAGATGCTTTAAATGAGTATGGAAAGATATATCCCCATTTGAATTCAACATCAAAGGGAGCTGATACGCTCACCTCACGCTTTATTAGATTAGACTCACTATTTGTTGAAGAGACTGTCCAAAAGATTACATTGGCAGATTCATTATACTTCAGTTTTTACTTCCAGCCGGGTGGTGGTGGTATGGCAGATGGAGAACCAGGTGAAGGAATTGGCAGTCAACCTAATACAAATGACTCCTTAGTGCTTGAATTTGGATATACTACATTAATAGAAGATATTCCTGTTACCCTATGGAATCATATTTGGTCAACTCCGGGATTCGGTATAAATAAATGGCTTGAAGAAGATCCGTATCAGTATTTTAAACAAGTGTTGATTCCTATTACAGATGAGAAATATCTGTGTGAAAGTTTCCAATTCAGATTTAGAAACTATGCGAGTCTTGAACCACAGCAAGGCATGACCGGATGGGAAGGCAATGTGGATCAGTGGCATATTGATTATATTCGATTGGATGTTAATAGAAATAGAAATGACATTTTTACAAACGATCTTGCCTTCGTGAGCCCTACAACCTCTTTTTTGAAAAACTATCAAGTTATGCCGTGGAAACAGTTTCAATCGGCTGATGTGAAATCGAATTTTTCTAACCAACTTACCAATCTTAGTGGGAGTTCACGTACATCAAGGTATCAATATGCAATTACTCGAAACGGAAATGTAGTACATGAATATACAACCGGTGCTATTGATATTAATCCATATTTTACACATGGAATACATAACTATCCCTCACAAGCTACCCCAACCATTTTATTTCCGCCTGCAAACTTAACCGATACAGCAACTTTTGTAGTTACACACGTTTTCCAGAATGCTGCAGGTTTAGATTTCTATCAAGGAAATGATACATGTGTGTTTGAACAAAAGTTTTTCAATTACTATGCCTATGATGACGGAACGGCAGAGTATGGATATTGCCTTAACAACCAGTATAATATAGCATTTTTGGCAATGAAGTTTTCACTCCGTGTTCCCGATTCGTTAAGCGCAGTGCGTATGTGGTTTAACCATACTAAAAATGATGAAAATGCAGGAGCCTCATTTTCTATTGTAGTTTGGAAAGATGAAAATGGGATACCCGGTGAGGAACTCTATACTTTATCTAATTGCAAACCCAAATTTGAAGAGGAGTTTCTTGATTTTGTTGAGTATAGATTTGACAATAAAATTTCTGTATCCGGTGATATCTGGATAGGGTTTGAACAACAAGGCAATGTTCAGTTGAATATTGGATTTGACCAAAATAATGATTCGAGAGCATTTTTTAGATATAATACTCGAGGAGTTTGGGAAATATCTTCTTTTAAAGGAACCCCCATGTTAAGACCTGTGTTTGGTCCCCCAAATCTATCAATCTCGCCCTATGCGCTTTTCCCCGCCACTAAAATAGGACCAAACCCTGTAACAGATGAATTGAGAATTGAGAATTATGAATTGAGAATTACAAAAGTAGAAATCTATAATGTTATGGGAATGAAAATTGGTGAAAAACAGTGTATAGATAACAATTTAATAATGAATGTAGCCAACTACAAAACCGGAATCTATTTTGTAAGAATTTATATTGAAAACAATACAGTTGAAACATTCAAATTAATAAAAAAATAAGCAGAAAATTAATGAATATTGAAACATTATTCATTAATCATTAATCATTAATCACTAATCACTAACCACTAATGAACTTATTGCTAAATCGTCCTATTGTTTTTTTTGATGTTGAGACTACCGGTTTAAATGTCGGAAAAGATAAAATTATAGAGTTAGCCTTACTTAAAATCTATCCTAATGGCAGCGAAGAAGAAAAAGTATGGCGTATAAACCCCGAAATTCCCATATCAAAAGAAGCGGAAACAGTGCACGGAATAAGCAATGCAGACTTGAAAGATGAGCCGGTTTTTGCTGAAGTAGCAGAAGATATTCTCTTTTTTCTTGATAATTGCGATATGGCCGGTTTTAATTCTAATAAGTTTGACCTGCCACTATTGGTGGAAGAATTTTTAAGAGCAGGGAAAGAATTTGAATTGAGAGACAGAAAATGTATTGATGTTCAAAACATATTCCATAAAATGGAGCCCAGAAATTTAAGTGCAGCGTATCGCTTTTATTGCTATAAAGACCTTATAAATGCACATCAGGCACTCGCCGATACGCGAGCTACTTTTGAAATTTTGAAAGGACAATTAGACAAATATGATGGGAAAACATATCAGGATACTAAAACAGGAGTCATCACACTATTGGAAAACAGTGTTAAAACGTTGAGCGATTTTTCACGGGAACATCGTACGGTTGATTTTGCCGGCCATATTGTTTTTAATGAAAATGATGAAGAAGTATTTAACTTTGGAAAATATAAAGGAGTACCTGTTCATAAAGTTTTTACAATTGAACCGCCCTATTACGATTGGATGATGAAAGCCGACTTCCCGCTTTATACTAAAAAAATTATCTCAAATATATATAAAAGAATAAAAATCAAATAATTAAATCTAAAATCTAAAATCTTTAAACCTTATATTAACTATGGATTTAGAAAAATTAATTTTCATCATTCTTATTCTTGTTCTTTCAATCGTTAGTATGTTTTTAAAAGCGAAAAAACAAAAACAATCAACTCCTGAAAAAATGGATGCTGATTCAGACCTTTCTTACGACTCTAATACTATAAATTTATTAAATTCGACTCATTTTTTAAAATCTGCAGATACTTTAGATTTGCATAAAAATTCTAATATTGCTCCAAAAAATGAAAAAAAGAAACAAAAACCACAAAATTTAATAAGAGAAAATTCTCAAAAAGACAATTCCAAGACAGTTTCACAAAATATTGATTTAGAAAGTGAAAATAACCTATTGGAAGATTTTGAAGGTTCTGAGCTTCAAAAAGCTTTCTTATATAGTGAAATATTTAAAAACTCTAAATAATAATCAGTTACTATTTTTTTTTATTTTTTTATTATGTTTCATTGCAACAGATAAAGAAATAATATTATCTTTACGCCCTTAAAAGTAATCTCTAATTTTTATGTTTAATATAATTTAATGGCTATGATTAAAAAACTACTCTTTACACTTTCTTTGTGTATGTTAGCCGGGAGCGTTCTTTACGCCCAAAGTACCATTAAAGGAGAAGTTAAAGACCAAAATGGGAACCCCGTTTCGGCTCTTCAAATTCTCCTTCAACAAGATGGCAGGGTGATAAATGGAGCTTATACAGACGATCTCGGTGCCTATCAAATCTTTGGAGTTCCTGCCGGTACTTATGACATTACCGCTAAAGGAATGATTAACTGCTTGAACACACGTACTGAAAAAGGTATTTATGTGTCAAGTTCCGAGGTAAAGTTTGTTAATATTACAATGGACTGTTCCTCAACTGAATTAATTGAAGTAGAGGTGGTGTATGTACCTCCCGTTTTCTCTCAGGACAACACAACATCATCAGATAGATTAACCGGTGATGAAGTGCGTAAAACACCGGGACGTTCTATCTCTGCTGTCTTAACAAACTTAGGAGGTGTTGCCAGTTCCGATGGAACAAGTATAACATCGGTACGCGGTAATCGTAGCGACGGACAACAAATGATTATTGACGGTGTACGTGTTCGTGGAAACAGCGGTATTGCTATGCAAACCATTGAAGGATTCGAATTAATTCAAGGAGGTATCCCTGCTGAATATGGAGATGGTACAAGTTTTACTGTGCTTACTACCCGAGGTGTTGCTAAAGACTTTCATGGCGGATTAGAGCTCCGAAGCTCTCTTGAAGGATACGGACAAATGGTGGCTGCTGCTTCAGTATCAGGACCTATTCTTAAAGGAAAAACACCCCAAGACCCTGCCCGAATGGGATTCTTAATTTCTGCTGAAGGAAACTATAATAAAGATGGATACCCTGCTCTTGGTGGTACATGGGTTGCCAAACCGGAAGTTATTCAGGATATTATTGCAAATCCCGTTGATTACAGATTCTCTCAGAATGTCTATGTCCCTTTTTATAGAGCAAATAACCTTAGCAGTGATGCATTCCAAAAAACAAGAGTACGCCAAAATGTACAAGATTGGGGTTTCGTTGCACAAGGAAAAATTGATATTATGGGAGGCGGGAAAGATGCAAGAGGAAGATCTAAAAACAATCTTAGATTCTCTATTGGAGGTACTTACCAATATCTTAATAATACTAACTGGAGAAGCAGATCATATTCTCTGTTCAATTCTGCTAATAACGATATCACTACTAATAGTACACTTCGTTTAAATGCAAGATTGAATCATCGGGTTAAAACCGATACTGCTGCCAATGCCATTCTTAAAAATATAATGTATGATATTAACGTTAGTTATACACGCTTTAATGGAAAAACCGAAAATAGCGTACACAAAGATAATCTCTTTAATTACAGCTATATAGGAAAATTTACTACAGAAAGAGAAGATTTTTATACTGTTGAAGAAATGAGAATTGAAGTTGCGCCTGAAGATACAATGAATCTGATGGTAACAAAATTATCCAACTATCAGTTACCTGTTTGGGTGTCATTTGATAAAAACGGATATAAAAACGGAGATAATTATTATAACTCTAACCTAATCCCCTATACACAAAATTTTATAGATTTTATTAAAGAAAAAACAGGAGTTGATGTTAATAATGCTACACCCGAGGAAAGGCGTATCGTTGAACAATTTTTGGGTGCCTCTTTGTTAAAACCTCAATACCAGCAATACTTCGGGCTTCTTAATGGAGATTCTCCCGACTGGATTGCAAATAGATTATATGCGCCCCCGGGAGTTCTTAACAGAGGCACGTTTAGTAAATCGCAACAAGAAACATTTGGTGCAAAACTCAGCTTATCGCTAAATATTAAAGACCACGAAGTTAAATTTGGCTTTGAATTGGATAAAGTTACCAGCAGAAGTTATAGTATTGCTGCTTCTGAACTATGGGGGCTTATGAGAAGTTTAACTCAAAATGACTTAAATTTTTCTTTCGACTTTGATAATCCTTATTGGAAAAGTGGAAACCCATTCCCCGATATGGATCCGGCATTGGGATTGGTAGATACAATGATGTATCACATTGTCCCTAACCTTACTAATTTTGATAAAAATTTAAGAAACCTTAAAGGGATAAAAGATAACTTGGTATTTCTCGATATTGACAGTTATGATCCTAGTGATTTTTCTTTAGATTTATTCTCTCCTTATGAATTGTTAAACCAAGGCAGAAACATAGTTAGTTATAGCGGATTTGACCATACCGGAAAAAAATCAAACAGGAAAATAAATATTGACGATTTTTTCAACGGAGAGGATTTAAATTCAAATGTAAAATATTCTATTGGAGCATTTGAACCGATTTATATGGCAATTTTCTTGCAGGACAAATTCTCTATATCTAATCTTCTATTCAATTTGGGGTTGCGATTAGACTACTTTAATGCCAATCAATCTGTATTAAAAGACCCGTTTCTTTTTAGAGCGGCTCACACTGTACAGGATCTAGATAATGCAGGCTGGATAATACCTATTGACAACTGGGGTCCTAACTGGATACCGTACGTAGCCAATGCAGATGAAGATATGGAATCGTCATCGCCTATGATAATAGCTTATAGAAATGGAAAAACATGGTATAACAGTTTAGGACAAGAAGTGGCTGACCCTTCATCTTACCTCGGAACCGGTGGCCCTATTTTGGTTGAAAAACCAGATCAAGATGCTTTATCTAAGGTTACTAGCGATGCGTTTACCAAATATAAACCCTATTGGAACTTGATGCCACGTATTTCTTTCTCTTTCCCGGTTTCTACCAATTCTCTGTTTTATGCTCACTACAACATTATTACTTATCGTTCCGGAAGTTTGCAAATAGACCCGATTTCATACCTCTTTATTGATCTGAATAGAACCGATATTATTAATAATCCTAACCTTCGGGCACAGCGGAATGTGGACTATGAAATAGGGTTCCGGCAAAAAGTTGGTGAAAATGCTGCTATAAGTATTGCGGCATACTATTCTGAAAAAAAAGACCAACTACAAGCCTACCGTTATACAGGTGCTTATCCTAATACCTATTACTCTCTAGAAAATCAAGACTTTGGTACTGTACAGGGATTTATTTTCGGAATTTCGATGCGGGGGACTAAAAACTTATCGTTCAGAGCAAACTATACGCTTCAGTTTGCTAAAGGAACCGGCTCGAGTGCCAGTTCAAATTTAAGTATTATCAGATCAGGACAGCCCAATTTAAGAACACTTACCAATCTGAGTTATGACCAACGACATAATATTGCTGCCAATATTGACCTTCGCTTCGGACAGGGTACCAATTATAACGGACCGGTAACTGTAAAACTAAAGAAAGGTACTGATACTAAAAAAGAGATTAGATGGTTAGAAAATTCAGGTGTTTCTTTATTGCTGAATGCTGCTTCGGGAATGCCATATTCACGTTCGGAGATAATCTTCTCTTCTTTGGGATGGGGAGAACAAACTTCTCCAAGATTGAAAGGAACAATAAATGGAGCTAATATGCCCTGGGTATTTAGATGCGACTTGCGTCTTGACAAATCTTTTAATCTTAATTTAGCAGGTAAAAAGAATACGAACGAAAGCGGTAAACGTATCAATAAACCGGGTATGCTTACTGTATATTTAGAATTCCAAAATCTGTTGAATATTAAAAATGTGATTAGCGTTTACGACTATACAGGTAGCCCGGACAACGATGGTTATTTGGCTTCCTCATTATTCACTGATATAGTTGCAAATGGAAATGGCTTTATTTATAGTATGCCCGAGGCAACAGCCAGAAATTACTATGATATGTTGATAGCCAATCCTTTTAATTACAATCAGCCTTTTAGGGTTCATTTGGGCTTATCGTTTTCATTTTAATGTTTAACTAGTAAATTATAATATCTATGAAAAAATATAAATTTTTAACCGTTTTATTCCTTATTTTCAGTATTGCTACGTTACAGATACATGCTGAAGAAGTAAAAGGAACTATTTTTAAAAAAAATTCACCCAAAGCAAGCGTTGAATGTTTTGCACCCTCAAGGAATACTTTATTGGAATTGAACAATGTGAGAGCACTGTTGAAAACCAATGGAACCATGTGGTTTTTGGATGGTAATGCCCGATATGAAGTCCCTAAAGGCTCAGGTAAGACCTCACTGTTTTCTTCATCTCTTTGGATTGGAGGATATACTAAACCGATGAAGCAAGGAAATCTTTATATGGCGGCTATGAGATTTGCGCAAAGAGGGAACGACTATTGGACCGGTCCTATCAGTATGGCTGATGCAACAATTACCCCCGCTTCATGTGCCTTTTACGACCAATTTTATCGGATAACAAGATCTGAAGTGGAAAGACACAAGTTGGCATTTCTGGAAAATGATGAAGCCTATAAAAAAGCTATTCCCAAGTCTATTTTGAATTGGCCAGCACATGGCAGGCCAGGATCAGGTGAGTCTATGTATTTGGCGCCTTTTGTGGATGTAGGAAATGGAGAACCTAACACGTACGAACCGGAATTGGGAGACTATCCCTATTATGACATTGACAACGATCTTTGTCCGTGGACAGAAGCAAACCTTGATCGAGCCAAGGAGTGTTACTGGCATAATGAAAATGGAGAATGTGATAATTTTGGAAAAACACATAACCCGAAAGCATTACCCGTGCCCTATGAAAGATTTGAATCGCAACTTTCTCCTAGAGGCGACAATAAGATGATTTATGCCGACCATGTTTTGAAAGGAGATGAAACTGTTTTTTGGTTTCTTAATGATGTTGGAGGTACTCATAGTGAAACGAAGAATCCTTATTCTATTGGACTTGAAATCAGAGTGCAGGCTTTTGCTTTTGCAACCAACGACGAATTGAATAAGATGACATTCTATTCTTATGAAATTATTAACAGAGGTAAAAATACTCTTTATGATACCTATTTTTCTCAGTGGTGTGACCCTGATTTGGGATATGCTTACGATGATTATGTGGGGTGTGATGTAGTAAGAGGATTAGGGTATTGTTACAATGGTAAGGAAGTGGATGGAAATGGGGAAGCATGGGCATACGGACCCAACCCACCGGTGGTAGGTTTAGATTTCTTCCAAGGTCCATATATTGACCCCGATGGTTCCGACAATCCGAAGTTTCATAAAGAATTGGCTAATGCCAATGGAAACCCTGCTGAAAAAGAATATTGCAACAGGTTTGTGGGTCATATTTTTAATAATCCACATATTTTTATTGAGGATGAACAATTGCTTAATAAATATTATGTGATTCCCCTTACAGAAGATACAGTAAGATGGAATGACCAGTTTGCCATTAACGGGGTAAATTTTGGTGATGGCATTGTTGATAACGAGCGTTTTGGAATGCGTGCTTTTACTTACCACAACAATGAATCAGGGCCACAGGGAGACCCTGATGTTGATTTTCAATATTATAATTATTTGACCGGAAGGTGGAAAGATGGTAATGTTTTTACATACGGAGGTACGGGCTATGAAACAGATCCAACCGGAAAATTGCGGTGTGATTTTGTTTTTCCTGAGGGTACCGACTATTGTAATTGGGGAACAAAAGGGGCAAGCCCGGGCGAACAGTATAACCATGGAGGAAGAAGCGGAAACTGGTCGGAAAGAACACCATTGGGTATTAATGGAGGGAATAACCCTCCTAATGACCGCCGCTGGATGCAATCTGCCGGACCCTTTACATTACAGGAAGGTTCTTGCAATTATGTTACTGTTGGTGTTCCTTGGGCGCGCTCGCTACAGGGTGGTGTGGAGTCTTCAATTGCCCTTTTAATGGTTGCTGATGATAAGTGTCAAGCACTCTTCGAAAATTGCTTCAAAGTATTGGATGGTCCAGATGCACCTACTTTAACCATTAGAGAATACGACCAAAAACTAATTCTTTTATTAACTAATAGCCCGTTGAGTAATAATGCTAATGAAGATTATTCTGAAACCGATCCTTCAATTCCGGATCGTAGAATAGACATTATTGATACTATTATTGATACTTATAAAGATAGCCTAGGTAATGTTATAGTGATTTATGGTCCGCAAAGAACTGTTACTACTTTATATGACCGTAGTTATCGTTTTGAAGGATATCAAATATATCAGGTTATTGGACCTGAAGTTGGTGCTAATGATTTGGAAAATCCGGACTTAGCTCGACTGGTGCGGCAATATGATATTGAGAATTATGACAGTCATGGAAGCCCGATTGGAAGATTAATTAATTGGGAGTTTGATGAATATATGCAGCTCTCTGTCCCAAAGGAAAAAGTGAACGGAAGCAATACCGGAATTCAGCACTCATTTGAAATTACTCAGGATGTTTTTGCTAGCGGAAGTAAACAATTGGTAAACTATAAAACATATTATTTTATTGCAGTTGCGTATGCCTACAATGAATACTTGCCCTTTAATATGGACCCGAACGATTTGCTTGGGTTGCAAGGACAAAAGCTTCCTTATTTAAGAGGTAGAAAAACAGCCGAAGGAAGATCGGTAATCCCTATTGCCGGTATTCCGCATCCCCCAACACTTCACGGTGGTGGTGCTACCATGAACAGCGACTATGGAGCAATTCCATATATTATTCGTGTTGATGGACAAGGTAATGGAGGTATTCCGGTAGACTTGTCGAATGAAACTATTGATAAAATAATGGCAGGCGGAGATAATAACGATTGGAGAGTAAGAGAATTAAAATATGCCAAAAATGCTGGTCCGCTTAATATTAAAGTAATTGACCCATTAAGGGTTAAACCATTCGATTTTACACTTACGATTATTGACCCTATTATGGCTTTTGATACAGTTCCGGACAATATTAAAAACAAAGCGGATGTTACTAATAATTCCTATTGGGTTCTTAGTATTGATCAAACAACAAGCGATAATGAACTAATTGATGCAGGTATGATAGACATTGATGGAAAGCCCATCCGGAGATTTGTTTCTCAAACAACAATAGGACAGTATTATGAACAAATTATTATGCCGTTAGGTATTTCAGTATCAGTTGCCAATGCAGATTTTGTTTCAAGAGACCCCAAAGTGGGAAGATTATTCTCTCAAGTAATGAGGTATTATAGAGGAGATTTGTATAAAATACGATTAGCATTATTTCAAACTGAAAAAATTGACATTCCCAACGATATAATTTTTGAAGATAATAATAGACAATGGATAACAGGATTAGTTGACGATAACTCTGTTCATCTTCCTTCGAACTGGATTCGTGCGGGCAGTTATAATCTAGGTACATGGTCGGGCGATAATAGCGTTGTTGGGAACTTTACGAAAGAGCGCTTGGAAGATTTCCACTTTCCAACAGTTGCGTTAAGAGATTCGGGCAGAGGCGGTGCAAATTCTGATCGTGGCTTTAAAGATTATTTAGGCAAATTTGGCACTCTTTGCGGTGGCACGTGGGCACCCTATGTATTAACTTCTCCTTATGATAATGGACCTCAGGCGAAATATACTGAGCCTGAAACAGTAAATGCTAACGAAGTTTGGACGGAACCTGCTTACGGAACTTCGAATACAAACTCGTTTGGACTCCATAATTACTACAACTTTAAAGGATTATACAGTTATTTTAACCAACCCAGCTATAACCAGACATTAACCAATTTATATTCGGTAAACGTAGTTCTTACTCCCGATAAAAGCAAATGGACGAGATGTATTGTATTAGAATCTTGTCAAGACGCATCTAAATCGGAAGGAGGAGCATTAAAGAATGAGCCGAGAAAGGCAAAATCTGTTGGCAAGGATGGAAAGCACGACGGCTCTACTGATGGGTTTGGCCCGAATGGAGATGAAGGTATGGGATGGTTCCCCGGATATGCAATTAATGTTGAAACCGGCGAACGTCTCAATATTATGTTCTCGGAAAATTCAGATAGTGAATTAAATGAATTTGGAAGTTTGGTAAATGGACGGGATATGTTATTTAATCCAACTTCTACCTACGCTATTACAAAATATGATTTAGGAGAATATCTTCCCGCAGGAACACCTATCTCAAAAACGATGTATGACAGGCTATACTTAGATCCTACAGCAGGACCAAAAATGTTATTGGATATGGGAATTGAAAAGGTGTGGGGCGGAATGCACTATGTGTATGTTTGCGGTAGCTCAGGAAATACATGCGGTGCACACTTTCTAGATACACTTTTTTCAGGAACCGTAATTAAAGCCAATTTCTTATCTCCCGGAAGACGTAATTTTAATCTTAGAGACACTCTGCTTACGATGAATCACCGTACTCCTTCACAACCACTCTTAATTACATGGGGAGGAAATGATGGCTACCTTGATGTACAGAAGCAGTATCCTTTCTATGATTGTGGACCTTATGATGAAGGAAGATGGCTGGTTCAAAAGTTTAAACAGGTTCTTTCTTACCCCGTAGAACAAGGAGACGATGGTTCTAATATTATAAAAAGAAAGTATACCAAGATGCAATTATATAATAATGTTATGTACACGCATATTCCTATGCAACCTGAAGACTCAGAACAGAAAAGCTATTGGTTAACTACTGATGTTACCTTTAAACTGCGGGTTACTCGTCCCTATATGAGATATATTTCAAGATGGTATGAATCCCCGGAATTAAGAAATAAAGATTATACAGTGCCTGATGAATTTGAACAATACAAAGGGTTCCCTGTATATAAACTTTCTACTAAAGGACTAGAACCTACATTTAATGATGCACGCCTATATCAATCAATACTTGATAATATAAATATTGTACCTAATCCTTATTATGGTTCATCTCTTTATGAAACCAATGTACTTGAAACGATGGTAAAAATTACTAATCTACCCACAGATTTGAAAAACAATGCTCCTGTAACTATTAATATTTTTACAGTGGGCGGAATTTTAGTCCGTACTCTTACCAAAGGAGATAGTGAAACTTCTTACGTAAATTGGGATTTGAAAAACTATGCCAATATCCCGGTTGCAAGCGGTGTATATATTATTCATGTAAATTGCCCCGGTATCGGAGAAAAAATGTTAAAGTTCTTCTGTACAATGCGTCAAACCGACTTGAATATTTTCTAATCACATTTAATTAGTAACAATAAAAAAAAATAGATTATGAATAAAACACATAAAACCTTACTAATTTGTATCATGCTCGGGTTCTTTGCTATTTCTTTTACCGCGATAGCAGGTAATAGAGACCGTTCAGGTCAAGCCGGAGCACAACATCTACTTGTTGACCCGTGGGCGCGCTCATCGGGATGGAACTCATGCGGTGTTGCCGAAACACGTGGCGTGGAATCCGTATTCAGTAATATTGCCGGAGTTGCTTTTACGAAAAGAACAGAAATCTCATTTACCCGCACTCAATATTTTACAGGATCTAATGGCGGAATAAATATTAATGCTGTGGGTATAGCTCAAGGACTTTCTACAAGAAATAAAGAAACAGGACGCCGAATAGACCTGGGAACATTGGCTGTTTCAGTATTTGCTATGGGATTTGGAGATGTTGGAACCACAACAGTTGCCCAACCTAATGGAGATGGTTCTATTTTTTCTCCGAAATTGAACTATATTGGAGTTCATTATGCTAAATCCTTTAATAGGTATATTCATGGAGGAATCTCTGTTAAACTAGTAAATGAAAGTATTTCTGCCCTTGGTGCAAATGGAGCAGCTATTGATATTGGAGTACAATATCTTTCAGGCCCTTATGAAAATTTCAAGATTGGAGTTGCACTAAGAAATTTTGGGTTGCCTATGCAGTATAAAGGAGATGGGATTGCTAAAAAAGTTATTTCGTCAGGCACAAACTTTACAGCTACTGCACAGGAACGCGTTGCAAACTATGAACTTCCTACTTTGCTTACGATTGGTTTATCTTACGACATACTATTCTTCTCTAATGAGTACCAACTCATGAGTAAACAGGATAGAAAAGAGGAAGAATTAACCCGTACCGATGCTATTCATCGTATCACACTTGCAGGTGCTTTTATTGCAAATGCTTATTCCAGAGATAACTTTGCGTTAGGTGTTGAATACGGATTTATGCAATTTTTGCAAATTCGTGCCGGCTATCTTATCGAAAGTTTTGCTAAAAGAGAGATTGATGGTAAAGAGATGGTTTTTGTAAATCATGAAAATATATACCTGGGACCAAGTGCCGGTATTACTGTGGGATTGCCTTTGGCAAAAAAGGGTAAAGGAAACCAAATTCTACAGTTCGACTATGCTTATAGATTTACTAACCTCTGGAAAGGAAATCACTATATCGGGGTGAAACTCTGCTTGTAAAATACCCTTTCCTTTTTGTTCTTAATTAAAGAGGCTTTTTATAAGCCTCTTTAATTTCTTATTTTATCTGATATTACAATAAATTTTAAAACATGAATAATATTAAGTATTATACCGAAGAAAGTTTAAATGCGCTCAAAAAAGAACTCCAGGATTTGGAAACGGTTGAACGTAAGAAAATATCAACAGCTATTGCCGAAGCAAGAGATAAAGGAGACCTGTCGGAAAATGCAGAATACGACGCTGCTAAAGAAGCACAGGGAATGCTGGAACTCAAAATCGGAAAATTACAAGACTTGATTTCTAATGCTCGCATTTTAGATGAATCGAAAATTGATACCTCCAAAATTTTAATTTACTCTATTGTGACAATTAGAAACTTAGCGAACCATATGGAGATGACTTACACCATTGTGCCAGAATCGGAAGCCGACTTTAAAGCCGGTAAAATTTCTATCACTTCTCCAATTGCTAAAGGGCTACTTGGAAAAGGGAAAAATGAAGTAGCTACAATTAATGCACCTGCCGGAACGTTAGAGTTCAAAATTATTAAAATCTCAAGATAATTATGGATACTCTTTTTACAAAAATTATTAAAGGTGAGATACCGTGCTATAAAATTGCAGAAGATGCTGAATACTTTGCTTTTTTAGATATTTTTCCTACTTCAAAAGGGCATACTTTGGTAATCCCAAAAATTCAAAATGACTATATTTTTGACCTTTCTGATGAACAACTATGCGGGTTAATGCTTTTTGCAAAAAAAATAGCAAAAGCCTTATTACAATCAATACCCTGCCAAAGAATTGGAGTTAAGGTAATTGGCTTAGAAGTGCCACACACACACATCCACCTCATTCCTATTAGAATAGAAGAAGATATGAAACACGGAAAAAAAATACTGAAATTTACTGATGAAGAATTTCAGGAGATTGCGCAAACAGTTAGAGACAATTTATGATGAACAAACAAACCATTTCTGAATTAGAGAAGACTGCTATGCAAGTGCGGCGTGATATTATTCGGATGGTACATGCCGCAAAATCAGGACACCCCGGAGGTTCGCTCGGATGTGCCGATTTTATTACTGCCCTATTTTTTGATACTCTAAACTATACTCCTGAAAACATATCCGAAAATGGAGCAGGTCAAGATATGTTTTTCCTTTCTAATGGACACATTTCACCGGCTTTGTATAGTGTGATGGCACGCAGAGGCTACTTCCAAGTAAAAGAATTGGCAACTTTTAGACTTTTAGGGACACGCCTACAGGGGCACCCGTCCCCAAACTATCATATTCCTGGTATTAGGGTAGCATCAGGTTCTTTGGGGCAGGGAATTTCTGTTGCTGTTGGTGCTGCATTAGCAAAAAAAACAAACCATGACCCAAATTTTGTATATGTTTTATGCGGAGATGGGGAACTTCAAGAAGGACAAAATTGGGAAGCAATTCTTTTTGCAGCTGCAAATAAAATTGATAACCTTATTCTTATTGTAGATTATAACCAAAAACAAATTGATGGAGCAATTGAAGATGTGTGCAACTTGGGAAATTTATATGCAAAATTTAAAGCATTTGACTGTGAAGTAATTGAAATGAAAGGGAATGTGATGAAAGATATACTAAAACAAATGAATGAAGCAAAAAATCGTACATATAACTCAAAACCGGTTGTGGTAATTATGCACACAGAAATGGGTATGGGTGTGGATTTTATGATGGGTACCCATAAATGGCATGGCTCTCCTCCAAATGATGAACAAACTCAAATGGCTTTAGATCAACTCTCTGAAACAATTGGTGATTTTTAATTAATATTTCTGGTCGTGAAAATAATTTATAGATACCTCTTTAGAAAATTTTTAGGACCTTTTGCCCTCACCTTCTTCTTTGCATTATTTATTCTAATCATGCAATTTCTTTGGAAGTATGTAGATGAGTTGGTTGGAAAAGGATTAGAAATATCAATAGTTTTAGAGCTTCTTTTCTATGCAAGTGCAGGAATGGTTTATTTAGCTGCCCCATTAGCAGTGTTATTATCTTCCCTTATGACTTTTGGCTCTCTTGGAGAACAATATGAAATTATTGCTATGAAGTCTGCAGGAATCTCAATAAAAAAACTAATTTTTTCCTTGTCGCTGATATCTGTTCTAATTGGCTTTGGATCTTTTTGGTTTTCTGACCAGGTGGCACCTAAAGCATACTATAATATGAGATCCCTGCTTAGGAATATTAGAGACCAAAAGCTCACTCTTAGCATTGATGAAGGAGTTTTTTATTACGGTTTTGATAACTACAGTATTAGGGTAGGGAAAAAGAGTAGAAATAATACCGACATCTACGATGTTTTGTTGTGTGATCATACAAAGTATCAAGGAAATACAACTTTTATTTATGCCCAAAGAGGTAAGATGCAAATGACAAATGATCAAATGTATATGCTCTTTTTCCTGTACGATGGCTTTTCTTGGGACGAAAGTAGTGCATCCAAATCTTCGAATAATAACCATCTTGTAAGAACTACATTTTCAGAACAATACAAAAGGCTTGATATTTCATCTTTTAAATTTGAAAAAAATGAAGATAACTTTTATTCTAAAAATAACCTCCCACTTACCAATGCTCTTATTGTGAAAATGATTGATACTGTGAAGGTATCTGTGGTTAACAACAATAATGATATTTTTGAAAGTTTTTTGTCGTCGTGCCATAGTTTTAAATATTTTATCTTTCCGATGGATTCTATTTTGAATGTATCAGATTCCCTTAGTATTTCATATAACAATTTGAAATACAAAGAGAAAAAAGAGATGCTGGATAAGGTTATTTCAAACAAAAATGATTTTAAAAAAGGACTTAATACAAATAGGGAATACAAAAAGTATTTGTATTTGAGTATTAACACATATACCATTGAGTGGTTAAGAAAATATGTTTTTGCGGTGGCCTGTATTTTATTTTTTTTCATTGGAGCACCGTTAGGCTCGATTATTCGAAAAGGAGGCATCGGGGTGCCTTTAGTAATTACCGTTGCTTTTTTTTCTACCTATTTTATGATATCCATTTTTGGAGAAAAAATAGCAAAAGGTGGTGCTGTGCCCGTTTGGTTCGGAATGTGGCTCTCCACCTTTATACTCATTCCCGTTTGTGCATTCCTTACCTATCTGGCATCAGTAGATTCTGCGCTGTTGTCTTCAGAAGAAATTCATAAAAAAATACAACAAATAAAACGAAAATTTCTATTTACCAAAAAAATAAATGAAAGTACTGCAACTCACGAATAAACCGCCCGTACCAAAGATTGATGGTGGGTGTTTGGCGATGAGCCAAATTACATCCTGCCTTCTAAATGCAGGTGTTGAGGTAAAAGTAGTAGCTATTTCTACACATAAACATCCGATTGTCTATTCCGAAGAATTTAGTCAATATTGCATTAATACTCAATTTGATACTGTTTTTGTTGACACAAAACTTAACTTCAATAAAATTGTTTATTCAATTTTTAGAATGAGTTCGTTGCAAGCCGATCGTTTCTTTTCAAGTGAAGTAGTTAAAAAATTGGAAGCCATTTTCTCTCACGAAAAATTTGATGTAGTAATATTGGAGTCCATTTTTGTAGGAAATTATATCGAAACTATAAGAAAACACTCTCAGGCAACCATTATACTGCGTGTGCACAATATTGAATATTTAATATGGAAAAGGTTAGCAAAACAAACGAAAAACCCTCTAAAAAAAGCACTATTCGGTTATCTGACCATCTCGCTCAAACGTTTTGAATTTTCTTTGTTTAATAAAATTGATGGCTATATGCCCATTACTGAAGTTGACCATCGCTATTTTAAAGAAAAGTTTCCAACCCTTCGCAGTAAAGTAATTCCTTATGCAATAAATTTATCCGATTATGACTATCAAGAACATATAATTGATGAAAATAGGATTTCTTTCTTTCATATTGGAAGTATGAATTGGCAGCCCAATATTGAGGGGATGAATTGGTTTTTGGAAAATATTTGGGAAAATGTGGTGCCAAGGCTGAAAAACATTAAATTAGTAATTGCCGGAAAGGGAAATACTATTATTTTTGGAAACAAAAACTCTGATATAGTACAAGTCTTTGATTTTGTAGAAAATGCAAAGAAGTTTATTAATGAGCATGACATTATGGTAGTGCCTTTATTATCGGGTAGTGGCATGAGAATTAAAATCATGGAAGGGTTAGCTTTAGGAAAACCCATAGTCACAACCACAATTGGTGCAGAAGGGATTGAGATTACTGATAAAGAAAATATCTTTATTGCTAATACGCCCAATGAAATGATTGAAATCATAGAGTTTTGTGCTACAAACGTACAAAAATGCGAAGAAATAGGTAAGAATGCACGAAAGCTGATTGAAAATAAGTACACACAAGAAATAATTTCTAAAGAGCTACTAAGGTTTTTAAAATAAAACACCAAAAACAATATGCAATGAGTGTACTAATGATTTGAATTGCACTTCGGAAACATTGCTTTTTGCTTTAGAACTAAAGTAGTTAAACTGACAACAATAGTCTGCATTAGCAAACACCCGAATGCCTTGTTTGAAGTGATATTCAAATCCTAATCCAAGATACCCCGATTCGGCAAATAATGCAGCATCAGTATTCTTTATACGTTTTGTTGAGACTAAATATTTGGGGTCTGCACCAGGAAGTGCAAAATTATCAAATTGTTCTCCTCCCAATTTAAAATTATGATATAATCCGACCTTTCCTACAAAAACGCAACCCATAAGTGGTTTTGTTCTAAATTTTATTCCGGTAGGAATGGTTAAATACGGAGTCTGATAAGTTCTCACAGTAGGTAAAATCAATGAGGTGTCTTTTGCTGTAATTATACTGAAATCATACATGTGAAGAAACGTAAGGCTTGCCTGTAAATATCTAACAAACAATCCCGTAGAAAAATATAGAAGTTTTCCTTTGAGGTTAATATCTAAATTAACTCCAGCAACACCCCCCCCTTTTGCATTTTCTCTATTTATTTCTTCAATTGTAGGTACAAACCAGTCAACTGTAGGACCTAAAAACAATCCGTAGAGCACCATTTTGTTTTCAACGGTATTTTTTGGTTGTTGTTGTGCAAAAGCAAAATAACAATAGAATAAAATTACGATAAGATAAATATTTTTTTTCATAACTTGACTTTTAAGTAAATAATGTATGAATATTTGATTGATTTTTTTTCCCGAGGTGTTTATAGGCACTTTCAGTAGCTTCTCTTCCTCTTGGGGTTCTCATTAGAAGCCCTTCTTGAATAAGAAAGGGTTCGTATACTTCTTCTATGGTACCGGCATCTTCACCAACGGCAGTAGCTATGGTAGTTAAGCCTACAGGTCCACCTTTAAATTTTTCGATTATGGTTTGCAAGATTTTGTTGTCCATTTCGTCCAATCCATGAACGTCCACATTTAAAGCGGATAGAGCAACTTGTGTAATTTCGTAGGTAATGGTTCCATTGCCTTTAATTTGTGCGAAGTCTCGTACGCGGCGCAGCAAAAGGTTAGCAATACGGGGGGTACCGCGACTTCTGCGAGCAATTTCATATCCTGCTTCTTCTGTCATTTGAATATTGAGAATTCCTGCTGAACGTTTGAGGATTCGCGCGAGCGTTTGCGCGTCGTAGTAATGAAGCCGCAAGTTAATGCCGAAACGGGATCGAAGAGGTGCCGTTAATAAGCCCGAGCGCGTAGTTGCACCTACTAATGTAAATGGGTTTAATGAGATTTGTACACTTCTTGCATTCGGACCGGAATCAATCATGATATCAATCTTGTAATCTTCCATAGCAGAGTACAAATACTCTTCAACTACGGGAGAGAGGCGGTGAATTTCATCAATAAAAAGCACGTCATGAGGTTCTAAATTTGTAAGCAATCCTGCCAACTCTCCGGGTTTATCTATTACGGGGCCGGAACTAATTTTCATATTAACTCCCATCTCGTTTGCAATAATGTGTGATAGGGTGGTTTTTCCCAATCCGGGAGGACCGTGGAGGAGCACGTGGTCTAATGCTTCTTTTCTTCCTTTGGCCGCTTTTACAAAAACTACAATATTCTCAATTACTTGTTCTTGCCCGAAAAAATTGGCAAAGTCGGAAGGGCGAACAGTACGTTCAAACTCTTTTTCGGCTGCAGATAAGTGTCCTATTGAAGCGTCTAAATTGGGATTCATCATTCTAATAATTTTTCAGAGCGTCTAACCTGTTCAATTCTACTATAGCATTATTATTGTCAGGATTGATTTGTAAACATTTCATAAAGTCTTCCCGAGCTTTTTGCCACTCTTCTAAATAGTAATATGCTACACCTCTATTGCAGTAAGCTTGGTCGTAAGATGGGAACAATTCAATGGCTTTACTAAAAAACCGGACAGCTTCTTCATAATTATCTTCATAAACTAAAGCTATATATCCCAAGTTGTTATAAGCAGGATAACTTTGAGGATCTATTGCAATCAGGTTTTGGTATTGTTCTTTAGCAAAATCAAACTCGCCCAAATCCTGATACAGTTTTCCCAAATTGTAATTCAAAATTTTATCGGTAGGTGTTATTTCTAAAGCATTTTTATAATAGCTAATGGCTAAAGGGTTAAGTCTTTCCTGAAAAAAGAATGCAAGATCTGAATAGGCAAGCACTTCATTAGGGTCTTGGTCTATAACTAATTGCATCATTCTTAGCCAACCCGTAGTGTCACCTTGTTCTTTTAAAGAAAGGGCTTTGGTTAATAATGCTTTTGGATTATGCTTTTGCAAACGGATAGCTGTTTCGGTTGTTTCATCACATTCTCTATACATTTGTAGAATTAAATAGAGTTCTGCCAATTTTAAATAAGCTTCGTTATTTTTATCAATGGCAATGGCTTTTTCTAACATCTCTTCCACTAAATCTGTTTCCTGTTTTGAAAAATAGATGTCTGCTAAAGTAACATAGTAAGAAGATTTTGTATTGTTTAACTTAATTGCATGTAATATATCAGACAAAGCATCATCAATTCTATTATTTCGATAATAGTATTCAGCACGTTGCTGATAGAGGTCGCTATTTTTAGGACCCTTATCAATCTTTCTGCACAGTTCGGCTAACTTTGGAGACAGATTATCATATTTATTAGACCGGCAATAAAAACAGCATAAAAGCGCAAGCAAAAAACTTAATAATAGGAATTTCTTCATGAGGGATGATTATTTGTAAGTGCAAAAATATACTTTTTTAGAGATTGGCAAAAATAACTACGTAATAATTATATATATTTTTGCGTGTCCAAATAAAAAAACATTATTCAGTTATGAATGAGAAATTAACATTAAATTTGAACATGTAAATGGCATCTTCTCCTTACATTCTTGGTATTGAATCTTCTTGTGATGATACTTCTGCGGCAGTTATTTGCGGTACGAAAATATTATCGAATGTGATTGCCGGACAAAAAATCCACGCCGAGTATGGTGGTGTTGTTCCTGAATTAGCGTCGCGGGCGCACCAACAAAATATCATTCCCGTAGTGGATACGGCGTTGAAAAAAGCAGGAATTAGAAAAGAACAGATATCTGCCATCGCTTATACAAACGGTCCGGGTTTGTTAGGTTCGTTGTTAGTGGGAAGTTCGTTTGCAAAAGGAATGGCACTAAGTTTGAATGTCCCGTTAATTGTTGTTGATCATTTGCAAGCTCATGTGCTGGCTAATTTTTTAGATACAGAAGAAAATAAACTAAAGCCCGAATTCCCTTTTTTGTGTTTAACTGTTTCAGGTGGGCATACGCAGTTATTAATGGTACACGACTATTTCAATATGGAAATTCTTGGAAGAACTATTGATGATGCAGCAGGAGAAGCTTTTGACAAGGCAGCCAAATTATTGGGACTTTCTTATCCGGGAGGTCCTGTTATTGACAAGCTCTCCCAACAGGGAAATCCCAAACGTTTCACTTTCTCTATTGCCAAACTTCCTGGTTTTGACTTCAGTTTCAGCGGATTAAAAACATCCTTTCTCTATTTTATAAGAGACCAATTAAAGAAAAATCCTCATTTCATTGAAGTGAATGTGAAAGACTTGGCGGCTTCAATTCAGTTTCATATTATTAAATCTCTTACAAATAAAATGGAAAAAGTGCTGAAAACATATTCTTGTACAAATTTTGCGTTATCGGGTGGGGTCGCCGCTAACTCTGAACTGCGGGAAAAAATGGTTGAATTAGCAGATAAATACAATCTTCGTGTAACCATCCCGCCATTAGCATTAACTACAGACAATGCTGCAATGATTGCTTGTTATGGATATTTTAAGTTTTTGCAAAAGGAATATGCCGATTTGAATACAATACCTTATTCTTCTTCATCTAATAAATAAAGGCTCTTTTTTTCTTCTTTACCAATAAATTCTTAATGCGTGGAAACGGTTCTGCCATGTTGTTTAGCAATATTTTTTTTCTGCGCCCAAGATTTTTACTTCCAAATCTTTTAACTCTTCTGTAATATATTATCATAATAAAAAAAATATACTTTTGCACCCCCAAAAAATAATAATAATTTAAAAAGAAAGAGGTATTTTTTTATGATCGTTGTATCCGTTAAAGAAGGCGAAACTATTGATAGAGCCTTAAAAAAATTGAAAAGAAAATTTGAAAAGACCGGAGTAGTTCGAGAACTACGTGTGCGCCAAAAATTCACAAAACCTTCTGTCATTAGAAGAGACCAAAAGATAAAAGCCATTTATGTTAAAAAAATGCTTTCAAAGGCATCTGATGAATAACACTAATGTGACATAGCTAACAAAGAAACCCTTTTTGAGCTTCTTTATTTTGGGTTAAGGTATATTCTAATACTTTAAACTTTCTACCATATTTAAAACTTCCTCTTCTTTCGGGTTCATCTCAAAAATACAGTTTGGTTTTAAGTAATGCAGAGGGTGTGTTCTTTTAAACAGTTTTTCTCCGCATCCGGTAATATTGAGCATGATTATTTTTGATTTGTCAATGTTGTAATTTTTTAAATATTTTATGAGACTTGCAGTTGCAACGGCTGCAGCAGGGGCAATGTCAATTTTTTCAAAATCTTCAAAAAGGGTAGCAGCTTGTTTGGCTTCACTATTTGTAATGGCAAAAAAATCACCATTACTGTCTGCCATAGAGTCGTATAAACCGCCAAAAATTTCATAAGGAGGTTTACGATTAGATAATACTTTGGCATCAATTTTTTCCACCAGTTTTCTTGCTTTGTTGTCGTCAAGAAGCAATAATTTTCTTGAATTTACATTCCAAGCTTCTACCATTGGTATAAAAGGGGAATTTTGCGAGAGCACAAGTTTCATTATCTTGTTTGAAAATCTGCCGTCTTCCACCAATCTCAAATTAGCTTCGTGTGCTGCAATGGCTCCGGTTCCACTTCCTACGGCTTGAAAATAATAATCTGGAATTTCTCCGATAAACGTTGTGGCAGAAAGCATTGTAGTTGCCATCCCATCTCTTCTTGCAATATTTTTTGCCCCACCTTCAGGATAATATTTTTTGGATTTCACTGCAATATTGCTCAAATGAATGGCATCGAAATAGTCGCAACCACTTTGGGCGCAAATCAATTTTACGCATTTCTTCAAAGGTTTTTCGAACCAAAGTGCATCTAAATTATCTTCCGGAACACAGAGAAGTAAAGGAATATTGTTATCTGAGCATACTTTTGCAAATGCGCGAGCTGTATTTCCCGCTGAAGCAACAACCATAATACCTTCTTTATCAGATTTTATACGCCCACATACCGAGTAAGCCTCAGTTTCTTTAAATGAACAGGTAGCCATATTTGCCCCGATTTCCGGAAAATAACCGCTAAAGCAGATATAGAGGCGTTCTAAGTTCAGAAATTTTGCTAAACCTTTGCTCTTGTATGTTATCGGAGAACAAGAACCTTGAAGATAACGCGATACTGGAAGCCAGTCGGCAAATTTATAGATTCCATAAGAATCTGTTTTTGGAAAAATCTGTTTCTTTTCGTAAACTGCTCTAATTAATGATGGTTTTCCTCCTATCGGGTCATCAAGTAGCCAGCCTGTATCTTCAAACAAGCGACCGGAAGCTATATTCATCAATTTGTAAGAAGTTTGAATTGTTCGCATATTTTAATTTACTCAAAAAATTAAAATCAAATTTAAAATCATTAGTAAATATACCCCCATTTCCCGATTTCGAAACTATCTAAATTAGTGGGCAGTGTTTCTAAAAACCCAAACTGATAAATAGGGAAGATCCCCAGCAATTCCATTTTGTTGTCTTGTACGATTGAAACAAAAACAGGAACAGCATTTCTAATGCGATACCCACTATTAAGGTTGTATTTAGGTTTTGAAGCAATTGATTGATAAAAATTTTCTTGCATTGATTTTGGAACTTGTGTAGTGCATGTCAAATAATAATTATACTTGTCGCTTTGGTTCATTGAAGAGTTAAAACCATTTTCAGGAGTTACAGAACAAAGAGGCAATAAATCAGATTCAGTATTCGGATAAATTACAAAAGTTTCATGAATATCTTCCAAAACAGTAACCCCTGTGAAAAGATTCAAGTAGTTTTTCTCTAATTCATTCAATTGATTTACCATATATTCAAGCGCATCTTTTGAAAGTGTTACCTCTTGTGAAAAAGAAAGGATTGCATATCGGTCTTCACGAATTTTTTCAATAAAATGAACCGCTTCCTGTGCTTGTTGTACTAATGTTTTTGTTGTAGTTTTAGTTTGTGTTACAGGAACTTGCATAACAATTCCGTCGATAATTTTTGTTTCTGTAAAAGTGTCGTATGTTTGTTGCAAAACAATACCCGTATAGTTTTTTAAAAAATAGGGCAAAATATCTTCAGGATGCTTAACAAAATTAGAAGCAGTACCTAAACTAAAAGCAACATTATTAATATATATTGTTTGTAAAAAATTGTTTCGCATTTGTTCAGTAGATAGTTCAACAACAAATTGCAAAGTTTCATCAAGAACTGTAAAAGGAGTTACGTCAATCTTTTTTAATATGTATGAGATGGTATTTTCTTTACAGTAATTGGTAAGTCCCAAGAATCTTTCAGCAAAATCAGAATATAATCCTTTAATATTAGAAGTTTTTGTAACTACTACATCCACTTTAAAAGCAGTTTTTGGTAAGGTATAGAAAAAAGTTGGGTTTGAAATATTTTTAGCGGTGTTGATAGGTAATTGGTAAACTGTTTTTTGCGAATAAGTGTTAAGAAAAATAAACAAACAGAGGCAAATAATGGTGATTGTTTTAGTCATAAAAATTAATTAATAAATAAGTGCAAAAATACTACTTTTTACCAATGAATTTCTTCCACAAATTTCTGCAAGCAAACATTCAAAAAAATACCTATTTTTGCTGTTTGATTTTAGGAGGCTTTACAAGCAAAATAAATAGCAAAATTTGAATCTTTAAATAATTTAATATTAAATTTCATGAATACTAAAAACGAATTTAACTCATTCAGCTTAATTAATTATGTTTGGAAATGGCGAAAATTATTTTTCATTGTTTGCTTTTTTGCGGGAGTACTATCTATAGTATTTACTCTCAAAATATTTATTCGCCCTCAATTTACTGCAACAACGATTATTTATGCACCGCGAACCAACTCTTTTTCTAAAATTTTCAATTATGATAATAACATCAATGAAAGATTGGACGTTAAGGCATATGCGATAGAAGAAGAAACGGAGCAAATGATGGAGATACTCAATTCCAGAGAACTAAAAGATGTTCTCATTGAAAGATATGATCTGGTAAATTATTATGGAATAAAGACGAATAGAAAAGCATGGAAAGCCAAACTTTATGAAACCCTTGAAAATTTTATGAATATTAAAAGAACCCGCTATGGTGCTATTGCCATTTCGGTTACAGATTGGAATCCGATGCGGGCTGCTATTATGGCTAATGATATTGCCGCAGAATTAGACACTATTAAAAACAGAATTGAATACCAACGTGCAATTGCAGCTTGCAAAGGCTTGGAAATTCAACTTAAAGAGGCCGAAATGCAACGCAAAAAAATTACTGATTCTTTGGATGTTTTGTCTAAAAATGGTGTTTTTGTTACCGATTATCAAGTGGAGAGGTTTATGCAGCAGTATGCTATTGCCATTGCCCAAGGAAATACAGCAGGAATTCAACGATTGCAAAAAGAACTCGAAAAATTGGAAAAATGGGGACACGAAGCCAATGCTCTTAGAAGAGAGCAATTTTACTTAAGCGATCAGATTGCTTTTCTAAAATTTAATATTCTAAATGCTCAAATGGATTCCCATGGAACTATTCCTGTGAAGTTTGTGATTCAAAAAGCAATTGCCCCTGATAAAAAATCGTATCCGAAAAAAATTATTATTGGGATTCTCTCTGTTGTTGGTACTTTCTTTTTAACCTTGATGATACTTCTTTTTATTGACAAAATAAAAAAAGAGATACTTTTGGTTGATAATTTAAATAATACAGCAATAAAGGAATGAAAAAAAATTTTTATATTGCGCTTGGAGGAAGCATAGTATTTATTCTATTAAATGGAATTGCAATTACATACGAATTTTTTTATCTACCTCTTCTTAGTGCTGTTGCTGCTATTTTATATTTACTTTTTTTCAGAATTGATTTGTTAATCTATTTAATGGCTTTTGTTACCCCATTTTCAATTAATATAGACGACCTTAAATATGATGTTGGGCTTTCTATTCCAACAGAAATAATTATGGTGTTACTTACCATGATTTTTTTTATTAGGCTGCTTTATGATGTTAGATTAGAACGAAAAATAGTATTTCATCCCATTTCTGTATTAATTTATCTTTATTTGGCATGGATGCTTATTACTTCAATTACCAGTGAACACCCTATTGTTTCTTTTAAATTTCTTGCTTCGAAAATATGGTTTATCACACCATGTTATTTCTTTGTGATTCAATTAATTAAAAATGATTTTAGAAAGATAATCATCTTTTTTAATAGCTATGCATTTTCTCTGGGAGTTGTGATCATAATTACTACAATTAAGGCGGCTCTTTTGGGATTTCCGGAGCGAGGTATGCATTGGATTATGAATCCGTTTTACAACGACCATACGGCTTATGGTGCCGCTATCACTTTTTTTATTCCGTTAATAATGGCACTTTTCATTGTGGATGGAAAAACAGTATGGAAAAAAACATACTATCTAATTATTATGGCAGTGTTGTGTACCGGATTGGTTTTGTCGTACTGCCGTGCAGCATGGCTTAGTATTATTTTTGCTCTTTGTGTGGTTGCAGTTATCAAAATGAGAATTAAATGGTCATGGTTATTACTTGGGATTACACTCATCATTTCAATTTTATACTATTTTTCAGACGATATCCTTTACAAAATGGGTAGAAATACGCAGGATTCATCAGGGCAATTAGTGGAACATTTAAGATCTATGAGCAACATTAAAACCGATGCTTCTAACGTTGAACGATTAAATCGTTGGTTCGCTGCTTTCGAAATGATAGAAGAACGTCCTGTAGTAGGCTGGGGACCTGGAACTTATCAGTTTGAATACGCAGGGTATCAAAAAGGAAAGTTTAAAACAATCATTTCTACAAACTTTGGCACTGGAGGAAATGCGCATAGCGAATTTATTGGCCCTTGTGCAGAAATGGGATTTCCCGGAGCAATTATTGTGATTCTCTTAATGACAACAGTCATTGTTGTAGGAATTAAAGCACACATTAGAACAAAAGACAAAATACCTAAAACACTTTCTCTTTTTGCTGTTGTTGCTTTAATATCATATTACATACATGGCATCATGAACAATTTTTTAGATACAGACAAACTTTCCCTTCCCTTTTGGTCTGCCATTGCAGTGATTGTGGTGGTAGATATTATGAGTAAGGAAGAAGAGATTTTAAAATGAAAATCATCCAAAGCACTCTCATTTCCGAAGAGGTTTTTACAGAATATTTCTGTTGTGACCTCCATCTATGCAATGGCTTTTGTTGCGTAGAAGGCGATGTGGGAGCACCGATTGAACCAGATGAGATATCCGACTTGGAAGATAATTACCCCATTTTTAAAAAATATATGACTCAGGAAGGAGTTACGAAAGTTGAAAAAGACGGAACTTTTGATTATGACATGGAGGGCTCGTTTGTTACTCCGCTGTTGCAAAATGAAAATTGCGCTTTTGTCTATTTTGAAGATAAAAGCGCAAAATGTGCTATCGAAAAAGCGTTTATTAACGGTGAAATTGATTTCCGAAAACCGGTCTCCTGCCACTTATATCCTATCCGCGTAAAAACTCTTCCAGATTATGAAGCACTGAACTACCACCGCTGGAGTGTTTGCAAATCTGCTTGTGAAAAAGGAAAAAACCTTAAATTACCTCTCTATAAATTCTTAAAAGAACCACTCATAAGAAAATACGGAGTGCTATGGTATTCGGAACTGGAAAAAAGTGCAGTTTCCTCTTGACAAACGTACTTTTGAAGTGTATCTTTGCCGCCGAAAATCTAAAATCGTAAATGAAAACCTCCCTAACTCTCCTATTCTTCCTTGCTATCATCTCTTATTGCTCTGCCGATACTATTCGCATGATGCAATACAACCTAATGTATTACACCACTTCATCGCCTTCAGGTTGCAATACATCAGGAACTTATATGAACGAAAAAGATGAAAATCTGAAAATCATTATTGATTATGTGTTGCCCGATGTTTTTTGCGTAAATGAAATAGGCAGTTCCGCAGCTTACATCAACCGCGTACTAAACAACGTGATGAATACTAACGGGCGAAACTATTCTGCCAATTGCCCTTTAACCAACTATTCCGGCGGCACTATTGCCAACATGCTGTATTACGATTCCCGAAAATTGACTTTTTACAGCTATTTCTATGTAACGACATCCGTAAGAGATATTAACGCTTATAAGATGTATTACAAATCGGAGAGTTTGGCGCAAGGAGATACCGCTTTTATCACATTTATCATCGCACACCTAAAAGCCGGGAATACAGAACCGGATAGAAACACTCGAAAAATTCAGGTAGAACGCCTGACTACAAAATTAGAGCAGACAGGTATTGACAATTATGTGTTTTCAGGTGATTTTAATTTGTATTATGCTAATGAACCGGCGTATCAACATCTGCTGTTTAACAATAATACAGCATTTCGTTTTCTTGACCCTGTTAATCAATATGGGAATTGGCACAAAAATCGACAGTTTGCAGAAATACATACCCAATCAACACACAGAGTTTCAGAAAACGGGTGTTTTGCGACAGGTGGTTTAGACGACCGCTTCGATTTTATATTGGTTTCTCCTACACTTTTTTATGGCACGCAAAAAGTGAAAGCACTTCCTGATACTTATCATGCCATGGGACAAGATGGGTTGCGTTTGGAAGGAACTTTGCTTACTCCTGCAAACCATACGCTTCCAACAGAAGTTTTACAAGCCATGTATAACTTTTCCGACCATCTGCCCGTAATTTGCGACTTTGAAATTACAAAAAACGTAAATATTAAAGAATACACGACATCGTTTTTTGTTCATGTAGAAAATCCGGTAAAAAACGAACTTTCCATACAGATTTATGCAAAAAATGAACAAGTTATGCAATTTGAAATCTATTCCATAGATGGAAGGCAAATAGACCTTTTTACTGAGTACGTTTCCGAAGGCAATAATTCCCTTAGTAGAAGATTTGATTTTCCTCCTTCACTCTATTTTTTGAAAATAACCAATGAACAAAAAGAAACGATTGTTAAAAAAGTAATTAAATAATATATTTTTGCGCCAAAATTTTTTGCGTATGAAAGTAGCTATTATTATTTCCATTTTTGTTCTTATCCCTTTCCTTATTATCACTGCTTTCCGTAAATACAAGATTGCCAAAAATATTGGTACGGTAATTATGGCTTATGCAGTAGGGATATTGTTTTCCTTTTTGTTTGCTTACACAGATTTCTTTTCAGCAGGTGAAGCAGGTTCATTTAAAAAAATTACCGATTTACTGATGAATCTTTCGGTAATTGTGGCAATTCCATTGATGTTATTTGGCTCCGATTTTAAATTATGGTCGAAAGCATTGCCTAAAACATTAATTGCCTTAGTTACAGGAATTGTTGCAGTTCTTGTGGCGGTAG
>Ga0123353_10000539_pt1 | contig 46894 bp, 38 predicted proteins | sample TergutLab28metaG_3_FD_92763 | JGI IMG/M metagenome (GOLD analysis project Ga0123353, IMG submission 92763) | Labiotermes labralis P3 segment gut microbial communities from Petit-Saut dam, French Guiana - Lab288 P3 | ecosystem: Host-associated > Arthropoda: Insects > Digestive system > Gut ... | reverse complement strand
TTTTCGCCCCCCCCCGGTTCCCCCCCCCGGGGGGGGCGGGCCCCCCCCCCCCGCCGAGGGGGGGGGGGTTTTGGGGGTTTTTCCCGGGCCTGGAAAAAAGAAAAAGGGGGCCCCCCCCCCTTGGGGGGGGGGGGGGGGAGGCTCAGCGTCTCATAGAGACACTGAACCGGGGGGTGTCTACCCCTTCCTGAGCACAACCTCCGGCGCGGCCGGTTCCATCACGCCCGCGCGGGCGTAGTGCCGCCCGAGCGCGGCGACGAACTGCTGCGGGTCGCCGACCACGCCCTCCTCCGGGCTGTGCGAAAGCGGCAGCAGGCAGGCGGCCTCGCCGGTGAGGCCCACGGCCTTGAAGTGCCCGTAGGCCTCCGCCACGAAGGCCATGGCGTCGCCCGACTGCTGCTTCAGCACGTCGATATGCGAACCGCCGGGGACGTAGACGGCGTCATAGAGCACGCTTGAAGCGGTGGCGAAGGTCTGGCCCGCCTCCACTGTGGATTTGTCGGAGGCCTCCACGGGGCCGAGCATGGCGGAGATCACCTCGTACTGCGCGCCCGCGGCGCAGAGGGCCTTCGTCATGGCGTCCACCTGCGGCCTGTCGAAGCCCTTGGCGACCAATATCGCGATTTTTTGTGTCTTCGGGCTCTTGACGGTGTGCTCCATGCTCAGGGCCTTTGAGCTGGCAGGGTTGGGCTTGGCGGGCGCGGCCTTGCCCGGCGTGACGCCCAGGCCCGCCCCGACGGCCCTGGCGAGCTCCGTATCGATGTGCCCCAGCAGGTCGACCAGGTGCTGCCTGGTGGCCTTATTCATGCACTTGCCCAGCTCGAAACGGAAGGCATCTACGATGTGCTTCTTCTCGAAGGCGGACATGCTGTTCCAGAACAGCGCGGGCTGGCTGAAGTGGTCGCCGAAGCTTGCGCTGCGTTCCCTGATGACATTGCCTTCAAGTTTTTCAGCCATATGGGTAAAATAGCTCTCGTGGCCGCGGGCCGGGTGGGGCTCGTTTTTGTTCAGCGCGTTGGGGCTGTGGGCAGTCTGGCCCTCGGAAATGGCCATCTGGTGCTGTCCGTCGCGCTGGTTGTTGTTGACGGCAACAAGTGGCCTGTTGATGGGCAGCTGCTGGAAGTTCGGGCCGCCCAGGCGCGTGAGCTGGGTGTCGAGGTAGGAGAACAGCCTCCCCTGCAATAATGGGTCGTCGGTGAAATCGATGCCGGGCACGAGGTTCGCCGGGCAGAAGGCGACCTGCTCTGTCTCCGCGAAAAAGTTAGTGGGGTTCTGGTTCAAGGTCATCTTGCCCACGCGCCGCACGGGGACAAGCTCCTCGGGCCAGAGCTTGGTGGCGTCCAGGATGTCGAAATCGAATTTGTGCTCGTCCCTGGGATCAAGAATTTGCAGGCCCAGCTCGAACTCGGCGGGGTTGCCCGCCTCGATGCTGTTCCACAGGTCGCGCCTGTTAAAATCAGAGTCTTTGCCGGCAATTTTCTGGGCCTCGTCCCATACCAGAGAGTGCACGCCCAGCAGAGGCTTCCAATGAAACTTGACAAACTTGAACTCGCCCTCGGCATTCACAAGCTTGAAGGTGTGGATGCCGAAGCCCTCCATCATTCTAAAACTGCGGGGCAGGGCGCGGGGGGACATCAGCCACATGACGTTGTGCAGGGTCTCCGGGGTGTTGACCACGAAGTCCCAGAAGGTGTCGTGGGCGGAGGCTGCCTGGGGCATCTCGTTGTTCGGCTCGGGCTTCACGGCGTGGATCAAATCCGGGAATTTCATGGCGTCCTGGATGAAGAACACGGGCATGTTGTTGCCCACCAGGTCGTAATTGCCCTCCTGGGTATAAAATTTCGTCGCGAAGCCTCTGACATCTCGAACAGTGTCGGCAGAGCCACGGGAACCGGCAACAGTTGAAAATCGCACGAACACTGGTGTGACCAAATTGGGATCGCTGAGGAAATGCGCCTTGGTGAGGTGCGAGAGGCTCTCGTAGACCTGGAAGACGCCGTGGGCCCCTGTTCCCCTGGCATGCACCACGCGCTCGGGGATGCGTTCGTGGTCGAAGTGGGTGAGCTTCTCCCGCAGGACGAAGTCCTCCAGCAGGGTGGGCCCGCGCGCCCCGGCCTTCAGGGAGTCGTCCGTGTTGGCCACGCCCACGCCCTGGTTGGTGGTGAGATGCCCTCCGGCATGGCATGTGCGCTCGGCCTCAAGTGTCTGGGTTTTTTGATTGGGCTGCATATCATTGATCCTCCTGTTTCTTTTTTTCTTCATGCAAATAGCATTGCCGGAAATGGATAAATCATGCGCGATTTTTCTTGCGTTTTTCGCCGCCATGTGTTATAGTAAGGCTAAGAAAAATCAGGAGGCATACCATGCAAAACGCATTCTGCAAAAAGCCGCTCTGGGAAGCGAGCATAGCGCTGGCTGACGTGGCCATGGGGCGCGCCCCGGCGGAATTGGTCATCCGGGACGCGCGGCTCGTCAACGTGTGCACGCGGGAGATCGTGGAGCACACGGACGTCGCCGTCGCCGAGGGGAGGGTCGCCCTGGTGGGCGACGCGGCGCACTGCGTTGGCGAAAGCACAACTGTGATTGAGGCAAATGGAGCATATATCGCGCCGGGCTTTTTGGACGGCCACATGCACATCGAGTCCTCCATGATGACCGTGGGCAATTACGCCCGGGCCGTGGTGCCCCACGGGACCGTGGGCGTCTACGCGGACCCCCACGAGATCTGCAACGTATTCGGCAAAAAGGGCGTGGAGCTGCTCATTGAGGACTCCCTGCGCGCGCCGCTGAAGGCAATGGTCACCGTGCCCTCCTGCGTGCCCGCCGTGCCCGGCTTCGAGGACGCGGGCGCGGAAATCACCTCCGCCGACGTGCGGGAGATGATGGCCTGGGAGCGCGTCGTCGGGCTCGGTGAGATGATGAACTTCCCCGGTGTTTTCATGGGCGACGCAGAGGTGCACGCGAAAATAGCCGAGACGCTGCAAGCGGGCAAATGCCCCACCGGCCACTTCTCCATGCCCGACGGCGGCAACATGCTCCAGGCCTATATCGCATCGGGCGTGCGCTGCTGCCATGAATCGACCACCGCGCGGGATGCCCTGGCGAAAATGCGCATGGGGATGTACGCCATGCTGCGCGAGGGCAGCGCCTGGCACGACCTGCACGAGGCCTCCGGCGCACTGAAAGAGATCAATGACAGCCGCTATTGCGTGCTCATCTCGGACGACACGCACCCCGATACGCTCCTGGAGCTGGGCCACATGGATCACATTTTGCGCCGCGCGGTGGCGGAGGGCATCGACCCGATTTCGGCGCTGCAAATGGTGACCGTCAACTGCGCGCAGTGCTTCGGCATGGACGGCGAGCTGGGCTCCATCGCCCCGGGCAAATGCGCGGACATCGTGTTCTTCGAAGGCGAGCTCAGCGATTTCCGCGTGGCGAAGGTGCTGATCGACGGAGAGCTGGTAGCCGAAAACGGTTGCTTGATCAACCTAATTGAGGACTTCAACTACCCCGACTGGGCCCGGGAGAGCATGAAGCTGTCCCCCGTCACGGCGCGCAGCTTCGGCGTCGCCGCGCCTGCAGGGCAAAGCGGGAGCGTCAAGGCGCGCGTGATCGAGGTCATCCCCAATAGAGTCGCCAATATTGAGCGCTTTTTTGAGCTTGCCGTGCAGGATGGCCAGGTGCAGGCCGACGCCGCCCGGGATGTTCAAAAGGCCTTCGTCTTCGAGCGGCACAACCAAACCGGCACTGTCGGCTTTGGCTTTATCGCGGGCTTCGGCATCCGCCGGGGCGCGGTGGCGCAGACCGTGGCCCATGACGCCCACAACCTGCTGGTGGCGGGCGTTTCGGACGGGGACATGGCCCTCGCCGCCAACACGCTCATCGCCTGCGGCGGCGGGCTGTGCGTCGCCCTGGACGGGCAGGTGCTGGCGCTGGTGCCCCTGCCGGTGGCCGGGCTGATCAGCGCCTGCGGCGCGCAGGAGCTCAGCGGGCAGGTCAAGGCGCTGGACGCCGCCTGGAAGGCCCTGGGCTGCGGGATCAACTCGCCCTACATGACCTTCGCGCTGACCTCCCTGGCCTGCCTGCCGGCGCTGCGCATCACCAATCGGGGATTGGTGGACTGCCGCACGTTCGAGATGGTGGGGTTATTTTTGGCGGACTGAGCCAAGTCAAGTGACGGATAAGCCGCCCGGACGGTGGAGTGGGAGTGAAAAGCACCAAGAAAATTGCTGAACGCCTTGGCTGCCAAGGCGTTCGTTTCTTTGTGTTGACTATGCAATCATTCCAGCCGCAGCACCCGCGTGCTCACCAGCAAATGATACCCCAGCAGCACCAGCAGGCAGGAGCCGCCCACCTGGATTTGCAGGGGGAAGACCGTCGGGGCCTCCCAGAAGGGCCAGCCTATGAAGAGATCGGCGAAGCTGAACACGGCGAGCATCAGCGGGGCGGCGGCGATGGCGAAGCGGCGCAGGTCAGGCGCGAAAGGCCGGCCGAGCTCTTTTTTGATGATCGTGTTCCAAAAGCCGGGGATGAAGAAGAGGGCCAGAAGAGCGGCGACGATGAGCTGGACGGTCAGCTCCGACACCGCGCCGCCGCTGCCGTCGCGTATGCGGGTGGCGACGGGCCGGATGACGCTGGCCGAGAGCATGAAGGCCGCGGTGACGAACAGGTGGTAGGCATAGCACCAGTGTCTATTCTTCGCGCTGGGCGGCAGGTCCTCGGTCGTTACAATGTGGGCGTTGAGGAATTGCTTTTTCTGGAACACCAGGAAGGCAGTGACGCCTAAGCCGATGAACAGGCCCGTGGCGTATTCGCAGAAGCCCCAGTAGTTGTTCATCAGCCAATCGGGGAAGACGGCGCGGGGGTCGAACTGCGGGCCGCGGAACCCGCCGCACAACAGCGCGTTGAGCAGCGCCGCGCCGAGGAAGGAGCAGCCGACAATCGAGCAGATGCAGGCCATGACGCGCGCGGCGAGTTTATCTTTGTATTTAAGGAGCAGCGCCGCGATCACGGCCAGGGCTCCCAGGGCGTTGCCGATCACGGCGATGCCGTTGAAGTAGGTCCTGCCGCCGATGAACTGCTTCTGCGCGCCCTCGTTGAAGATATTCTTCATGTAAAAAACGAAGGGGCTGTCCGTCACGCCCTTCTCGAGCATCCCCCGAGCGAAGACGTCCCAGCTTTGCGGGGCCGCCACGCGCATGATCACGTGTGCCAGGGAACCCTTCATGGCCAGCATGACGGCGAGGTAGACGCCGGCGATCAGGAGAAAATCCAGGGCTTTATAGCGCTTGGGGCTGAAGAGCAGCCCCAGGAAGAAGCCCAGGAAGACCATCCAGCAAAAGCCCATGGTGAAGATGAGCAATATTGCCGAAAAGTAGCTGAACGGCTCGTTGACCGGGCCCTCCGGGCCGGGGGCCTCGATCAGGCCGCGCAGCAGGGGCATGAGGGGCATCCAGCCGTTGATGGTGAAGGGGATCGACAGCACCGCCCAGGGCAGCAGGTCGTAGGACATCTTTTTGCGGTAGCCGAAGATGGACAGCAGGAACAGCCAGAACACCAGCGCGCAGGGCAGCATCCCCCAGAAGGAGCCGAAGCCGTTGTCCCCCCGCAGCCGCCACATGCCGCCCAGCAGCAGCCCTCCCATGAGGACGACGGCGATCTTCTGCAGCAGCCCTAAGTTGAAGCCAGCGCTCGAGACGGTTTTCGGTTCCATGGCGCACCTCGCTTGTTTTTTTTTTATAAGTATAAATGGCGGGCGGGGCGTTGTCAAGAGTTTTGTTCTTCGAAGCTGTGGATGCGGTTCCGGTTTGCGGCACATTCAAAGCCCGCCCGCTGAGTCGGGCTTTCCGCTGTCATTTTCTGTCAGCCGCCCCCGAAAAAAATTTCCAAATTCTTCTTGACATTCCGGCGGGTCTGTGCTATCCTATTGCGTCTTAAGAATCGGAAAAGCCATTTTATGGAACATCTTTGTACAGCACTGCAGTTTAAACCCGGACAGCGGCGCCAAGAAAGGGAAGGCAAGACGGCATGGAATTCACGCTCGAGAAAAAAGGCGAGGGCTATCAAAAGAAACAGGTGAACGACTACATACGCCAGCTGCGGCAGACCTACCAGCAGATGTACGAGGCCTACCAGGGGCTGCAGCGGCACTACGAGGACCTGGAGCGGCGCTGCACCGACCTGCAGCGCAAGCACCAGAGCCTGGAGGCGGAGACGCAGGCCCTGCGGGCGCAGGGGGGGACGCAGGGACAGTACCCCGGCTGCCAGCCATACGCGGCGCAGGCCGGCGCGACGATGTCCTACGGGATGCAGGCGGGCGCGTCGACGCCCTACGCGGGGCAGGGAGCATCTTACGCGATGCCAGGCGCGGCTTATGGGATGCAGCCCGGCGGCTATTATTGACAGACAATCAGGACTAGGATTGGAAAGCAAGGGAAGCCTATGGAATTGCGGAGCCTGGAGGAGTTCGACAGGGAATTCTTCGCCAAATACGACAGCGACCCCTTCCTGCTGGAGGCGGCCTGCTCCATGCCGACGCAGGCCCCGCGGCCAACGCCGCTGCAGATTGCCTGCCGGGTGGCCAGCAACGCCGTCATCGCCGTGCTGATTGCGGGGATACTCGCGATGGCGGTGCCGCTGCTCTTCAGGATACAGATGCTCAGCGTGCTAAGCGGCAGTATGGAGCCGGATTATCCAGTCGGTTCGCTGGTTTGGGTGGTCCCCACCAAGTTTGATAAAATCAAAGTGAGCGACGACGTGACCTACGAGCTGTACCCCGGCCAAACGCCCGGCCAGAAGGTGACGCACAGGGTGATAGAGATCGACAGAGAAAACAAAATGCTGGTCACGCAGGGCATCCATGACAGCGAACTGACGGAAAAGGTTCTGTACGATCACCTTGTGGGCGTGGTGCGCTTCTCCGTGAAGGGCATGGGCAACGTGATGGACCAGCTCAACGGCCCGAGCGGCTTCTACATCAAGGCGATGATCATCCTGGCCATGAGCCTGCTGGCGCTGGGGCTCTACTACTTGAGCAAGAGAGAAAAACAGGCGTGAGGTGTATGACATGAAGTCTCCGGGCAAGCGCTACCTCGTCATCGTGCTGCTCACCATAGGCCTGCTGCTGGCGGCGGGCACGGTGGGCAGTACCCTGGGGTACATGACAGGCAGCGAGAGCCTGGTCAACAACATAGTGGTAAGGACAGAGCCCGACACCACCGCCCCCGAGACAACCGCAACAGAGCCCCCCGCCACGACGACACAGCCCCCCGCAACCACAACGCAGCCGACCACAACCGCGGCCGGCGCGGCCGGCGCGGCCGGCGCCGCAACTATGCCAACTACTGCCACGGAACCGACCACGACCGCCACGAAGGTTGTCACCACTGCCAATACAATGTAGCGAAATCCCCGTATCCGAAAGCCTGTGAAAGCGGCGGAGCGCCAAAGCATAAGGACTGTTGTGCTTCCGGACAGCGAATCGGACCTCAACACCATAATTTCGAAAGAAAAGAGAAGAGAGGCACACCAATGCAAAAGAAACGCAGCGCCATCATGGCAATCCTCGCCGTCGTGCTCGTGGCGGCACTCACAGCGGGCGGCACCCTGGCCTACATGACCGACAGCGAGACCCTGATCAACACCTTCGTGGTGGGCGACCTGGACATCACCATCAGCGAGCCGAACTATCCGGGCGGCGAGTGCAAGGACCGCGTCCCCGGAGACAGCTTCCCGAAGGACCCCACCGTGCGCGCGGTAAAGGGTGACTCCTACATGCGCGTGAAGGTTGAGTTCCTGGACGGTAACGGCTCAACGAACACCGTAATCACCGACCCGGAGCGCCTGGCTCTGATCATGCAGACCCTGTACTTTGATCCGAGCTTCAGCGCCACGGTCGTCGGCGGCTACAAGGGCAGCGCCAACCTGCGGGTTTGGGCAGGCTCCATAAGCTCCCACACGCCCGACAGCACCTACCACTACAGCGCGGCGGACCTGGCCGGCAAGGTGACCGCCGGGCAGATTCAGAACTGGTACAACAAAAATGACTTCGACGACCCGGCCACGGGCGGCAACGGCGTGTACTACCTGAATTACAAGGGCATCTTCTATCTGGGCACAAGCGTGAAGGTGTTCACCTCCGTCGTGTTCCCCAGCGATTGGAACCAGGTGCAGATGCAGAAGCTCGGCAGCTATTCTATCAGGATCACCGCCGAGGCCATTCAGGCCGAGGGCTTCGCGAACCGCGCCGAGGCGTTCGTCAAGCTGGACGCCGAGACCGTTCTGAAGGATTACGGCGTGACCGGGGGCTGAGCCTTTCAGCCATGACCCGAAGCGTAAAAGAATTTGAGTTTCAGGCTGAACCGGGGGGTGCCGCCAACGCTCCCCGGCGTGCGGTAAATGATATTGAATGGAGGCTGGCATGAAGAAACGCAGCGTATTTTTTGTGCTGAGCATCCTGCTGGCCGCCATTTTCATGTCCTCCGCCGCAATGACCACCTACGCGGCGTGGAGCGTGCAGAGCGAAACCGTCAACGCCCTGAGCATGGGCAGCGTGCAGGTGCGCCTGGAGGAGGAGTACGAGCAGGGGCAGGAGCTCATGCCGGGCTCCACGGCCGACAAAAAGGTGTGGGCCAAAAACACCGGCCAGCTGGACATCGCCGTGCGCGCCAAGATCGAAAAGGCCTGGGGCGCGCAGGGCGCGGGCGGCACTTTCATCGAGGACAGGGCCCTCAGCACAGATAACATCGTGATTCCCGTCAACCAGGCGCACTGGTATTTCAATTCTGAAGACAATTACTACTACTATATAGGAGTGCTGGCCCCCGGCGAGACCACGCCGCCCCTGTTCGAGCACTTCACCCTGCGCGCCGAGGGCGGCAACGAATACAGGAACAAGCGGGCGAACATCACCGTAACGGTGGAATGCGTGCAGGCCGAGGGCGGCGGCATCTCCCTGTGGGGCATGAGCTTCGAGACGCTGGGCGTCGCCTACAAAGAGGCCGGGGTGTCCGACGCGCTCATGCGCGTGAACTTCCTGAGCCCCACCGCGGGTTTCACCTTCCCGGACAACGCGGGCGACCTCTTCGCGGCCTTCAAGCTGCTGGCCCCCGGGGGCAGCCGCGGCCAGGGCGTGGAGGTGAAGAACCTCTGGAACCGGCCTGTGGAAATCTTCCTCTGGGCCGACGTGGCCGCGCAGGTACACGCCACAGGGGAGACCCTTGCGCTCGTCAACCAGCTGCTGCGGGAGTACACCGCCGTCACCATCACGCAGGGGGCCGCGGAAATCTACCGGGGCGCGGTGTGGGGCAACCCCGCGCTGGATTCCCGCGCCGGGGACTCCATGCGCTACCCCTACTCGCTGGGAATCTTCCAGCCCGGGGAGAGCAAGGCGCTGCGGCTGGCGCTGACCCTGGACGCGCGCATGGACAACCAATTCGCCGACCTGATAGGCTTGGTTCAGTGGATCTTCAGCGCGAACGGCGACGAGGGCGTACAGCCCACCACCACCGCCGGGCCCACGACGACAGCGGGCCTCATGACCATGGTGGAACCGACCACCACAGCAGGGCCAACGACCACAGCAGGGCCAACCACCACAGCAGGGCCAACGACCACAGCCGGGCCAACGACAACGGGCGCCCCCGTCACGACGACGGCCACCCCCGCCCCCACCACTTCTTTAAAGCCGCCGCCCGTGCCGCCGCCCAAAACCGGCAAGGAGCAGCAGGTGACATTCTGGGGCTCCGTGGCGACGGGCTCCGGCGCGCTGCTGCTGGTAACGATGATAGCGGCGAGGCACCAGAAGCGGGACGAGAAGTATCTCTAAATTATGATTGATATGTGCCGGCGGCTCCAGTGCCGCCGGTATTTTTTATATTTTTTATTTGCATCCCGCGAAGAAGCGTGCTATAATTTGCATAGATTTTTTTGCGGGAGGCTTCGACATGAAAAAGACAACCCAGACCCTGTGCGCCCTGGCCCTGAGCGCGGCGCTGCCCGCCGCACTGGCATGGTATTACGACGTCTACGTCAACTGGCAGCCGAGCATCTTTCCATTTGCGGTGATTGCCGTCATTCTCGGCACTATCCTGCTCACGCTGTTCACGCTCCATGCGCGCGGCGAGCGCAAAGCGGGGGCCCTGGTATGGAAGACCCTGCTCTCTGTGAGTGTGTTCATGGCGGTGCTGTTCGGCGTATCCGGCTTTGTCAACAATATGATGCACTGGGGGGCCGGGCTTGCCGCGAACATCGCCGTGCCCCTGGTGTGCGCGCAGATTCTGGTGCTGTTCGCGCTGCTGATGAAAGCGCTGGGCAGGCGGGCGCTGGGGATGGGCATGGCGGCAAGTATCGTGCTGACGAGTGCACTGGGCTTCGGAGGGACAGTTTACACGCGCAATTACCAAAAGAGCTACAAAGCGCCGCCCCCGCAGGGGCTGACCGAGGGGCGCTTCGCGCCCAGGGGCCCCTGGGGGGACGCGGCGGATTTCACCGTCTCGCCGGAGGGCATGAGCATCGAAGAGGCGCGCGACGCTGTACGCGAGGCCCGCGCGCGGGGGGACGAGCGGTACTTCCAGGTCGAAATCGCGCCCGGGGAGTACAATATCCAACAGATTGTGTTCGATGAGCGGGACCACGACACGCTCTACAGCACCCGCCGGGAGGAGGACGAGGCCGTCCTCAATGGCGGCATGAGGCTGGAGCCGAATGATTTCTCATCCTGGGAAAAAAACGAAAATATCAAAGTGATTGATTTAACCAAGCTGGGGCTGGGCCCTGACGACTGGGGGAAAATGTACTCCTTCGGCGCGTTTACCACGGCGGGGAAATACGACGGCGGCGCGGGCCCGCTGCCCTGCGAGCTGTTCTTCAACGGGAAACGGCAGACCCTCGCCCGCTACCCCAACGGGACACAAACCCTCAAAATCGGCAAGGTGAGCGACAACGGCGACGCCATAGAGCTGTTCATCAACGGGAAAACCGTGCGCAACAACGAGGTCTGGGACAGCCTGCGCAACCCGCGCGGGGGAACCTTTGAAATGGACAGCAAGACTGCAAAGAGAGCGGCCACCTGGGCCCCCCATGAGGACATCTGGATTTTCGGCTGCTTCAAGTTCGATTGGGCAGATATGAGCACCCGCGTGAAGGCCTTCGACCACAGAGCGGGGACGCTCACCACGGAATACGCCAGCCATTACGGCTACGCCCAGGGGGGAACCTATTATTTCTACAATGTGCTCGAGGAGCTGGATGAGCCGGGCGAGTGGTATTTGGATAGAGATAATGGCACGTTATATCTATGGCCTCCGGAAGAGAATTTTGACGACGCCCGCATCGACATTTCCCTGAGCACCGAGACGCTGATCACCGGCGAAAATATAAATAATCTCAGCTTCGTGGGGCTGACCTTGCAGGGCACGCGGGGCGACGGGATGGTGCTCAATGGGGATGAAATTTTGATTGATCACTGCGTGGTGCGCAACCTCGCGGGCAGCGCCATGAGCGTCTCGGGCTATGGCAATGCCGTATCGAACAATGAGATTTACAGGGTCGGCAGGCGGGGGATCACAATAGACGGCGGGGAGGCGGCGACCCTCACGCCGGGCGGCAGCAAAGCCGTGAACAACCTGGTGCACGACTTCGCCGAGGTGGTGATGACCTACCAGGGCGGGGTGAACGTCTACGGAACGGGCAACCTGGCCGCCCACAACGAGATTTTTAGTTCTCCGCACAGCGCCATGTTCTTCGGCGGCAACAACCAGGTGCTCGAGTACAACCTGATTTATAACGTCTGCCTGGAGACCGACGACGCGGGTGCGATTTACAACGGGCGCAGCTGGCATTCCGCCTGGGGCTCGGTCATAAGAAATAATGTGATTTACGACCTGGGCAATCCCGGCCGCCACCCCTGCGGCATCTACCTGGACGACGGACTGGCTGGGGTCACAGTCGAATATAATTTATTGGTCAACGTGCCGGATTCGGCCATCGCCATCAGCGGGCGCGATTTGGAAGTCCACGGCAACTTCGTGGTGAACGCGGGCAAGCCGGTGAGCTACGACCAGCGCACCCGCAACGGCGCGCTCTCGGACGACCCGGACTACATCTGGAACTACCACTGGGGCAAAGGCCGCGTCGGCTGGGACGACCTGAGCGACTCCCCCTGGCAAACTGATATTTGGCGCGAGGCCTACCCGAAGCTTGCGGCGTATTCCGTTGACTTCGCCGACATCGAGGACGCGCGCTTCGCCGCCAACCCGGCGGGCAGCAGCGTGACGGGCAACATATTCGTGGGGCCGAACAATCCGTACTATGACGAAAGCGTGCTGCGCTTCAGCGAAACCGAGCCCAACGAGGAAATCGGCGCGGAGGGGATGAATGGCTACGGGGCGCTGCCGGGCTACGGGAATATTCCGCTGGAGAAGATAGGCAGGATAGAAAATTGGGACTAGTAAATTCAAAAACAGTATGATATAATTACATTGGGCAGTGTTTTCAATCGTGGGCGGCAGGAATTGCCGCCCCCACATGCGGAGGGCGCTATGGACTGGATCGCGCGCACCAATGAGGAGCTCAAAAAGCAATTTGCCGGGCGGTATACCGTCCGGAGGGAGAAAGAACACCTCGTCCTGGAGGGCGGGAGCGGCGACTGGCAGGAGATCGTGGAGGCGGGCTTCGCCGCCGCCAGGGCTGCGAAGGGCAATATTAAGGGCTGCCTGGTCAATGACGTGCGCTTCACCGGGGAGCAACCCAAGCCCATGCGATTGCCGAACATAGAAGACCAGGCCCTGGAGGGTATGAAGCCAGACGTGCTGGTGATCGGCGGCGGGGTGGTGGGCTGCGCCATCGCGCGGGAGCTCACCCGGTGGAAACTGGACGTCCTGCTGGCCGAGAAGGAGTGCGACGTTGCGCTGCACACCAGCGCCCGCAACGACGGCATGGTGCATCCCGGGCTGGACCTGCGCAAGAGCAAGCTGAAATACTGGTACAACAAACGCGGCAACGAGATGTACGACAGGGTCTGCGGGGAGCTGGAGGTGCCCTTCGCGCGCACGGGGCAGCTGCTGTGCTTCCCGAAGGGATATACGCCCCTGCTCTATCTGTTCAAGCTCTACTGGAATAACCTGGAGATCCCCAGCGTGGTGCTGAAAAAAAAGGCATTATATGAGAAAATACCAGACCTGGACACTAAGCTCGGCTGCGCGCTGCTTTTCCCCACGGCGGGAAGCGTATGCCCGTATGGCCTGACTATCGCCTTTGCCGAAAACGCCATCGAGAACGGCGCGGTGGTCAGCCTGAACACGGCCGTGCTGGGCATGGAGCTCGAAGACCGGATGATCAAGTCTGTCAGGACGAACCGGGGCACGGTATACCCCAAGGTTGTGGTCAACGCGGCGGGGGTATTCTCCGAGGACGTCGCCGCCATGGCGGGGGACAGGTTCTTCTCCATCCACCCCAGGCGGGGCACCAACAGCATCCTTGATAAAAAGGCTTCGCATCTTTCGCTTTTCAACCTCAGCCCGATTCTCATCTCGCATCTCGTAGGGTCCCACACCAAGGGCGGCGGGATCATCCGCACGATACACGGCAACCTGCTGCTGGGGCCGGACGCCGTGGAGACCCCCGAAAAGGAGAATTTCGCGACCCTGCGGGATTCCATCGACAATGTGCTCCACAAGCAGCGGCAGACCATAGGCGAATTGGGACACGGGCAGATCATTACATACTTCACCGGCGTTCGCGCGGCGACCTTTGAAGAGGATTTTGTCATCCGCAGGGGCCTTTACACTGAAAATATCGTACACGCGGCGGGTATCCAATCCCCCGGCTTGACGGCCGCGCCCGCCATCGCCGAGGACATCACCCGGATGGTGCTCGACCAGGTAGCGGCAGAAAAAAATGAGAGCTTCAACCCCCATCGCAAGGCAATTGTGAACGCCGCCGAGCTGCCCGAAGAGGAGCGCAGCGCGCTGATCGCGGAAAACCCGGATTACGGGGTGATCCTCTGCCGCTGCGAGCAGGTGAGCCGGGGGGAGATTGCCGCGGCGCTGAAACGCCCGCTGCCCTGCGACAGCGTGGACGGGGTCAAGCGCCGGGTGCGCGCCGGGATGGGCCGCTGCCAGGGCGGCTTCTGCGGGCCGCAGGTGGCGCAGGTGATCGCGAAGGAGCTGAATATCCCCCTGGAACAGGTGCGCAAAAGCGGCGCGGGGAGCGAGGTTCTTTTAGGGGCGACGAAAGGGGGCGACACACATGTTTGAACAGTATGACGTTGCCGTAATAGGCGGGGGGCCTGCGGGCCTGGCCGCCGCCATAGCCTCAAGCAAAGAAGGGGCATCAACTCTGCTGGTCGAGCGCGAGGGGCGGCTGGGCGGCATCCTCAAGCAGTGCGTGCATGACGGCTTCGGCGTGATACGCTTCGGGGAGAAGCTGGCCGGGCCGGAGTACGCGCAGAGATACATCAATGAACTCAAAGAGACAGATGTGCAGGTCTCTCTGCTTACATTTGTAGATAAAATCGAGAAAAGCAAAGATGGCTTCACTCTGGTTCTGGTGAGCGCGCAGGGCATGAGGCGCGTGGGGGCGAAGGCCGTCATCCTGGCCACGGGCTGCCGCGAACGCACGGCCCGGCAGGTGGCCATCCACGGGACGCGCCCGGCGGGGGTGCTCACGGCGGGGGCGGCGCAGTTCTACACGAACATATTGGGCCAGCTGCCGGGGCGGCGCTGCGCGGTGCTGGGCTCGGGGGATATCGGGCTGATTATGACGCGCAGGCTGACCCTCGAGGGCGCGCAGGTACTGGGCGTCTATGAGGCGAAAAGCATCCCCAGCGGCCTGCCGAGAAACATCGCGCAGTGCCTGAACGACTTCGATATTCCGTTGCACCTGCGCAAAACCGTGACGCGCTGCTTCGGCCACGAGCGGCTGGAGGCAATTGAAATATCTGACGTGGACGAGAATATGACGCCCCTGCCCGGCACGGAGCAAATTATAGAGTGCGACGCGTTAATCTTATCTGTGGGCCTGATCCCCGAGAATGAGCTGGCCGAAACGCTGGGCGCATCCTTGCATCAGGTCACGCGCGGGCCGGTATGCGACCAGAACGGCCAAACGGAAATCCCCGGCCTGTTCAGCTGCGGCAACGCGGCACATGTGAACGACCTGGTTGACTATGTAAGCGAAAGCGGCGAGGCGGCGGGGCGCGCCGCTGCAATGCTTAATTCTGAATGCTTAATGCTTAATTATGCTGAAATCAGCGTTGATAATAATTTCCTCTATGCTATGCCTCAACGCATTGACCTGTCCGGTTCACCTGAAGAAGTGATTGTGTATTTTCGATCAAGAGATGAACGCGGCAAAACCGGTTTCTCTGCAAAGCTGGGCGACCAGGTGCTGCTGAAGAAGATCTTCCAAACGCTGCGCCCGCCCGAGATGGAGCGCGTTGTGCTGAAGCTGCCCCCAGGGGTGAAGGCCGGTGATTTGGTTCGGCTGGAGATGGAATGAATGGTAGGGGTGGCATTCTTGCCACCCGCATGATAATCGCAATCGCTAATGATTCGGGCGGCAAGAATGCCGCCCCTACAGGAGGCCATTTCATGAAAAAGACTATCTGCGTTTGCCTGGCTATGCTTTTGCTCGCGGGCCTGTCCGCCTGCAAAACGGAGCCGGTGAAGCCGACTGAGGCGGCAACAACGCAGGCCGCGACAACGCAAGCCGATTCCGGGGCGCTTCGTCACACGGTGGCAAGGCGCATACACGACAGCCTGCCGGAATTCGCGTTCACGCTGCACGGGGACGAATCTATCGACGACAGCGACCCCGGCTTCGTGCTCGCCATCGCCGCGATCCGGGCGATTGACATCAAAGGGGAGGGCTTCGGCCAGCGGCTGGAGGGCTTCGAGACGGAGTTTGCCGTGCCGGAGGACATCGGCGACTACGGCCTCGCGTTCGACGACTTCAACGGCGACGGCTATCTCGACCTGCGGCTGCACTATTACACCGCCACGCGGGAGGAAATTTCGCTGTTCTGGCTGTGGGACGCCGGGCAAAAGCAATTTATCCGCAACGAACAGCTCGAGGAGCTCAGCGACGCCAGGCACTTCGCCCGGGAGGACGATGGCCCGCGCATGTACCGCTTCCTGAAGGGCTACATGGAGGAGCTGGGCGTGCCCTCCTTTAACGACTACTACTACGAGTACATCGAGGGCGAGTTCGTGCTGACGGAGTATTCGATCATGTGGTATGAGGACGAGGGCGAGGACTCCTACGAGTGCATAGAGACCTACAAGCTGGTGGACGGCAAGATGGAGCTTGCGAGCCAGACGCGGGAGAAGGAATGATGGCTATGAAAGCGATTGCGTGCTTGGGGTTGGCGCTTTGCCTGCTGGCGGGGCTTTGCGCTTGCGGGCAGAGTGCATACGAAAAGGATATGTCAGAATACATGTCGGCATTGAGCAACGCCACGGAAGAGGTCACGACGACTGAGGTCATAACAACTGAAGCCGAGCCGAAGCCGTTTGAGTATACCGTAACGCAGCGTATTCATGATGATATGCCGGAGTTCATATTTACACTGCATGGCTACGGTGATGGGGCGTATGTCAATATTTCCGAAATCGAAATCAGCGGAGAGGACTTTTCACAACAACTGGATGGGTTCGAGACGGAAAACCGGTTTTCGCTTGAAGATGATTACGGTTTAGTGTTCGCTGATTTCAATACAGATGGCTACCTGGATATTCAGCTGCACCAATACAGAGGCGGTTCCATGCACAATACACCATCGCTGTTCTGGTTGTGGGATACCAAGCAGAAGAAATATGTTGAGAACAAGCAGCTGGAAGAAATCAGCGAGGAGCATTGGGTATCCGTTCAAGATGGGCGCTTATTGTGTGGTTTTAGAGATGGAGCCTTCGGATATTGTTTATCGGTTTACTCCTATATAAATCATACATTCGTAGAAATAGAAAGAGAAGATGTTCATCCGCTGAATTGGGACGATGTACATAATTCAATCTTCGTTAGGGATACATACAAGCTGATTGGCGGCGAACTGAAACTGGTAAGCACAGAGGAGGAGGACTGGCCCTAATGAAACAACTCATCTGCATCACCTGCCCGGCGGGGTGCAAGCTGCTGGCGGAGTTGACGCCCGACGGCGGTGTGAACGTGACCGGCAATACCTGCAAGCGGGGCGTGGACTTTGCGCTGACGGAGCTGACCAACCCCATGCGCACGCTGTGTTCCACTGTACGCACAAGCTTCGCCGCGTGCCCCATGCTGCCCGTGCGCACGGACAGGGAGATCCCCAAGGGGAAGATGGGCGAGGTGATGCGGCTGCTCATGGGGATCGTGATCGACAAAAAAATAGCCTGCGGGGATGCCGTGGCGGATTTGGGCGGCATCTGCGAGGGAAAAATTATAGCGACAAGTGACTGGCTGATGTCCGGCGTTTAATATCCAACATCAAGAATGGAGAAAACAGTATGTCCACCTACAAAGGCTTCGAGCCCAAATGGTTCCAGGGGGAAATCCCGGAAAATTCGTACAGGTCCGTGTTCAAATGGGGCGGTGCGACGCGGGAGATCAAAGCGCCTAAGGAGCGTATGCTCCAGGACGTGCTGCGGCGCTTCGGCATGGACGAGAGCATCTTTCACGAATATCAGCAGGATTTGGGCCTCGACGAGGTCAAGTTCGACATCCCCATCACCCTGGAAGACAGGCACATCGAGGCCATCAAGAAGATTGTTGGCGATGAATTCGTGCGCTCGGACGACTACGCGCGCTTTTCCGTGGCCTACGGCAAAACGATGTACGACATCATGCGCGCACGCGAAAAAATTGTGGAGAACGTGCCGGACATCGTGGTGTATCCCGGCAGCAGGAAGCAAATCGAGGCGATCGTGGCCTATGTGAGCGAGCATAAAATTCCCCTGTATGTCTACGGCGGCGGCAGCTCTGTCACAAGAGGCGTGGAGTGCGTGAAGGGCGGCATCTCCCTGGACATGCGGCTGCGCTTCAATCGTGTTGTGAAGTTCAACGAGGCCGACCAGCTGATCACTGTCGAAGCCGGGATGAGCGGGCCGAAGCTGGAGGAAATTTTGCAGGGCGCGCAGAGCGTGTTCGGCGCGCGGCGGGCGTATACGCTGGGGCATTTTCCCCAGAGCTTCGAGCACAGCAGCGTGGGCGGCTGGGTGGTGACCCACGGCAGCGGGCAGAATTCCACCTATTACGGCTGCATACAGGACATGGTGCTCGGGCAGGCCTACGCGACGCCCAGGGGCGTGATCGAGACCGACCAGCACCCCCGCAAGGCCACGGGCCCCGACCTGGACCAGGTGATGATGGGCAGCGAGGGCACCTTCGGCGTGCTGACGCATGTGACGCTGAAGTTCAGCCGCCACATGCCGGAAACCGTCAAGCGCTTCAGCTACATGTTCAAGGACTGGAAGACGGGCATCGCCTTCGCGCGGGAGGTGATGCAGTCCGAGGCCGGCAAGCCCAGCGTGTTCCGCCTGAGCGACCCGGAGGAGACCAGCATCATGCTGAACATGTACGGCGTGATGGACAGCCCGCTGAAGCACCTGTTCAAGCTGAAAAGCTTCAAAGAGGACGAGATGTGCCTGTTTTTGGGCTTTACAAACGGCGAGGCGGGCTTCAGCAAAAACGTGGCGAAGAATGTCGCGAAGGCGGCGCAGCGCTTCGGGGCTTTAAGCATGACGGGCTACGTCTGCAAGGGCTGGGAGCACGGGCGCTTCTCCGATCCCTACCTGCGCGACACCCTGCAGGACTTCGGCGTGCTGATGGACACCATGGAGTGCTGCGTCAACTGGAGCTCGATGGCCAAGGTACATGCCGCCGTGCGCGAGGTCGTCAAGGCCCGGCCGGGCACCATCTGCATGACGCACATGAGCCACGTGTACCCCCAGGGCGGGAATTTGTACTGGATCTTTATCATCGTTGAGAACGACGCCGAGGCGTTCAGGAAATTCCATGCGAGCATACTCGATGCCATCCAGCGCAGCGGCGCGAGCATGAGCCACCACCACGGCATTGGCAAGATGTTCGGCCCCTGGCTGGAGGGCCAGCTGGGGCGCAACGAATACGCCGTCATCCGCGCTTTGAAGGACCACTTCGACCCGGACAACATCATGAACCCAGGCGGCACGCTGGGGCTGGATACGCCGGAGGCGGAGAAGAGGTTCTTGAAGTAAGAATTGGGTTATATCAGTGGCGGGCCAATGGCTCGCCCTTCAGGGATTGCGCCAGTGGCGCTAAACAAGGGCCAATGGCCCAAATCCTGTAGGGCGTTGCATTGCAGCGCCGCAACAATGCAGCAAGCAAAGGAGTCTCTTTATGAAAAAGCGTATCCTATCCCTGGCATTGGCGTTTGCCCTCGTTTTCACCCTGGCCTGCCCGGCGCTGGCCGCGCAGCCCGAGCATGACCCCATCATCGTGGTGCCGGGGTACACGGCCACGCAGCTGTTCGCCGAGCCGGGCAGCGACGAGCGGGTGCTGGTGTGGAACCCTGACGCCAACGCGATCCTGGGGGCGGTGGTGGGGGAGCTGCCTGGGCTGCTGGGCGGGGCGGTGGTGTATGCCCTGACCAGGCGAAGCAATATGATCGTCAGCGCCTTCGGGCGGGCGGCGAACGGGTATCTGGATCAGTTCGCCATGAACCTGGACGGCACGCGCAAGCATGAAGTCGGCCCGTGGCCCGGCACTGCCGGGGATTTCTCCTTGGCGGCCATACGCGCCAAGGCTGAGGACGATCCTAACGCGAGGTATCTGTCGCAGCTGGGGACGTTCTGCAGGCGCTTCGAGCAGCAGGTGGGCGCTGAAAATATATTTATATTCCAGTACGACTGGCGCGGCCCCACGCTGCGCTCCGCCGAGAAACTGCGTGAGTTTATCAATGAGGTGTTGGCGCTCACGAAGAGCAAGAAGGTGCGGCTGTTCGGCTCCAGCTACGGCGGGCAGGTGTGCGGGGCCTATCTGCATGACTGCGCCAAAGAAAAAAAAGTGAGCAAGATCGTGATGGAGTTCCCCATGCTGGGGGGGAGCAGCATGGTCTCCCACCTGATGGCGGGCGAGGCGTTCAGCATACAGACCGAGGCGTTCACGCGCTTCGTGCAGTCCTACATGAACACCGAGATGAAGCTGGAGCCCCTGCTGAAATGGATCACGCTCAAGCGGCTCTCGCCCCTGGTGACGCAGCTGCTGCTGGCGGGGCTGCTGCCGGTGGCGAAGACCTGGGGCAGCATCTGGGACCTGGTACCGGCGGGCGACTACGAGGCCGTGAAGGCCGCAGCGCTGGGGCCCGGGGAGCGCTACGGCTGGGAGGCGGACTGCGACAGGATGCACGGCGAGATCATGCCGAACTGGGGCAGGACGCTGCGCGAGGCGCAGGAGAAATACGGCATAGGGATACGCATTGTGGCGAATACGGGGAACCCGCACCTGGTGGGGCCAGATGAGATCAACAGCGACACGTTTTTGGATGTGCAATATACAACAGGTGCAAAAGCGCTGCCGCTGGGCCAGCACGGCATAAAGCAGAGCAACGAGATATGCAAGACAGCCGGGCACAGGCACGTCTCGCCGGGGCAGGACATCGACGCCAGCGCGGCCTGGCTGCCGGACCACACCTGGTTCGTGCAGGGGCAGTTCCACGGGGCGAGCTACTTCGACCCCTACGCCCTGGAACTGGAGTGCGCGCTGATGATGGACCCGGACTTCAACACGGTATTTGACGACCCGGCCTACCCGCAGTTCGGGATGTGCAGGCAGCCCAGCGAGAGCATCGCCCTGACGTTTGACGGGGAACAGATTCTAATCGACAATTTATCGCTTGAGCGCGACGTGAAAATTCTCCGGGTTTCCGGACCGGAGCTGAAGTTCGCGAGGCCGCAGGACGGGAAAATCGCGCCGGGCGGCAGCGTCTCGATCAAATGCGAGGAGAACATGCTGCTCCCCGGCGCGTATGCGCCCATCACCGTCACATTTTTGCAATATACGGGGAACGTGCCTGTGCCGAGGACGAAGACCTTTGACTATACGGAGCAGCCATAAAATTACGCATTACAAACTACGCATTACAAATGAAATGAGGAGGCCCATCCATGAAACCACTGCGCGTAACTATCTGGAACGAATACCTGGGAGACCATAGCAAGCACAGCCCCGCGGGCAAGCTCTACCCCGGGGGGATGCACGAGCACCTGAAGCGTGCCCTGGCCGCGCCCGATTTGGAGATCCGCACGGCCTGGCTGGGGAAGGACATCAACCACGGGCTATCGAAGAAAGTGCTGGAGGAGACGGACGTGCTGCTCTGGTGGGGCCACGGCGCGCACGGCATGGTGCGCGGCAAGGTCGTCGACCGCATCGTGAAGCGCGTGCACGAGGGTATGGGCTTCATCCCGCTGCACTCCTCGCACATGGCAAAGCCTTTCCGTGCGCTGATGGGCACCACCTGCACCCTGCGCTGGAATGAAAACAAGGACAAGTGCGTGCTCTGGAACGTCAACCCAAACCACCCCATCACCCAGGGGGTGCCGCTGCATTTCCGGCTGGAAAAGGAGGAGATGTACGGCGAGCGCTTCGACATCCCCAAGCCCGACGAGCTCATCTTCGTCACCTGGTTCGAGGGCGGGAACGTGTTCCGGGGCAGCTGCACCTTCACCCGGGGCGCGGGGAAGATTTTCTACTTCCACCCGGGCCATGAGACCTTCCCGACCTACAAGGACGAAAACGTACTCAAGGTGATAGGCAACGCCATCCGCTGGGCCGCGCCGGGCGAGAAGCGGGATTTCCAGCCGAACCAGAAGGTGAAACCGCTGGTGGAGAAGGCGTGAGGCTGGGTGGCCGGAAAGAGGAAGGCTGATGCGTTCAATCGAAATATGCGCCGGAGCCGGAGGCCAGGCCTTGGGCCTGGAGCAGGCCGGGTTCAGCCATGCGGCGCTGATTGAGATAGACCCCGCTGCCTGCGCCACCTTGCGGCACAACCGCCCGAAATGGAACGTGCTCGAAGGGGACGTGAAGTCTTTTTCGGCAAAGAAATATATTGGGATTGATTTACTGGCCGGCGGCGTTCCCTGCCCGCCGTTTTCTGTGGCAGGAAAACAGTTGGGGCGGGAGGATGAGCGCGATTTGTTTCCCGAGGCCCTGCGCCTTGTGCGGGAATGCAACCCAAAAGCTGTCATGCTGGAAAATGTGCGAGGGCTGTTTGATCCGAAATTTGATAGCTATCGCAGGGAAATCAAAGCAAAGCTGGAAGCGATGGGCTATGCCTGCTCGTGGAAGCCGGTGCAAACGCACCATTTTGGAGTGCCGCAGTTGCGGCCCCGCGCAATTCTTATCGCGCTCAAAAGAGAATACGCCCCATATTATGTCTGGCCGTTAGGTATTGTCGCGCCGCCGCCGACAGTGGGCCAGTTGCTGAAAAGCGCTATGGCTAGTAATGGCTGGGAAGACGTAGAGGAATGGGCGCAAAAGGCCAACGATATTGCCCCTACCCTGGTAGGCGGGAGCAAAAAGCACGGCGGCGCCGATTTAGGGCCTACCAGAGCGAAACAGGCGTGGGCCAAACTCGGGGTGGACGGCATGGGCCTTGCGGATGCTCCGCCTGAAAAGGGCTTCAAGGGTATGCCAAGGCTAACTGTTCAGATGGCGGCGCTGGTGCAGGGTTTTCCGCCGGAGTGGGAATTTGTTGGGAAGAAAACCCCGGCATACAGGCAGGTGGGCAACGCCTTCCCGCCCCCGGTGGCACGGGCAATCGGCATCGCGATTAATAAGGCGCTGCTTGCCGGAGCGAAAGACGCTGACTATTTCTACGGGGAGGAGAGAGCCGGATGAGGGAGATGGGTGCAAGGGATAAGCTCAGGGCCTATTTTCTGGCGCATCTGGGCGAGGTGCTGGAAACCAAAACTTTGCAGGAAGTCGCGGGTATCAGCGAATGGGCGCGGCGGGTGCGGGAACTGCGCAACGAAGAAGGCTATCAAATCCTGACCCACAATGACCGCTCCGACCTGAAGCCGGGGCAATACTTACTTGTGAATCCCAAGCCGCAGCCCGCCTTTGCCCGCGAAATCAGCAAGGAAACCAGGGCTTACGTGCTCGACCGCAACGGCTATACCTGCCAGATGTGCGGGGCTGTGGCCGGAGAGCCGCATCCCTATGATGCTTCCCGGATGACGCGCCTGCACATCGGGCATATCGTTGACAAAAGCATGGGTGGCACCGACGATCCAGCGAATCTGCGTGCTCTGTGCAGCGTTTGCAACGAGGGCGCGGCGAACCTCACGCTGGATAGGCCGTCTTATGAGAAACTGCTTATACAAGTCCGCCGGGCGACCGGGGCGGATCAGCTGAAAGTGCTGGAATGGCTGGCCAATAAATTCAACAAATAGACACTTCGGGGGAAGCCAATCATGGCAGACAAGAAGCTTCAAATCGGCAGCGCCGGCAAAATCCTGAGACGGATTGCGCTGGGGGGGACTTTTGCCGCCTCGTTGGGGATCTGCGGCCTGATGACCTTTATGCAGAGCGACGACTTTATCTACCTCTCGCTGGCCAGCCAAAGCAGCTGGTTTTTTGAGTTTATACTGGGCTATTTGAATGTGATGCGAGATGGCCGCATCGCGACCGCCGCTTCGCTGTGGCTTGTTTATTCAAACAACATTTGGCTGTGGAGAATATGCAACGCCGCCGTTATCGCCCTGTTTTGCTTCCTTGTCTGCAAAATTGCCTGCCTGATCGCCGGCGAAAAACGGCCGCGCCTGCTGCCCCAAGTGTTTGTCTGCGCCTCGCTGGCAATCGTCAACATCTTTACCGTCGCTTTACCCGTGTTTACCGTTTGTTTTTCCGTGCACTATCTTTGGGCCTGCACGGCGGCAATGCTCGCGTTGTACTATCCCGTGAAGGAAGCGTTTTTCCCGGAGGAAAACAAAGCGGGCGCTTTGCCGTATTGCCTGATTGCGTCAAGCGTCTACGCATGCTTGGCGCAGGAGCAGGCTGCCGCTGTTGTGGTTGCGCTTTTGCTGATCATCACTGTGTATCGGCACAATGAATATAAGAAACAAATGCGCGTGCGCGGGGAAAGCGGGAATGAAGAAGAAGCGCGAAAGCCTCTGTTCCTCTACATACAGACAGCGCTGTCCCTGGTTGGTTTTATGCTGAATTTAGCTCTGTCCCTGTTGAGGAACAGAGACTACAAAATGACGAGCGATGGCCGCCAGGGCGCAGTTAGGCTTAACGATTTTCAGCCTTACGAGTATAGTGTTGAAGGCACGCGCGTATTCAGGACCTTGCAGTGGCTGGTGTATAACTATATCGGTTACGCCAAATATGTTTTCGTTCTCCTGTGGGTATTGCTATTTATGCGCTTTGTGCGAAAAAAGCAGACCGCTTACGCCGTGCTGTGCGCCCTGTTTGCCGCAATGGCAATTCTCTCTGTTTTTTTGCCGGCCTTCGCCGATGTGGGGTTGTTTTCAGAAGGGCCGAGTTTTCTGGTGCAGTCGACACAGGATCCGCTTATCTCCGGCAGCCTTTCGGCGGTACATTTCATTGTTATGTTTTGGTGGCTTTTCGCGATTGGCGTCACCCCGGTTCTGCTGCTGAAGGCCCTGAAGGGAGATCCCATGCATACCCCCCTACTGCTGCTTTATCTGGCGGGAGGCGCCTGCGCCTGCCTGATGGCGGCTACGAACACCATGTATTTGACGATGGGCAGAACGTTCTTCGTTACCGCCATCCTGTTGGTGATGATCGTGGCCTCGCTCATCCCGTCATCCATTAAAAAGCCGAAGCATATGCTGATCGCCGCATGCGTGATAATGCTCGCTGCTGCGGCGCAGCTGCGCGAAAACATTCCGGCCTTGGCAGCGGCCGCTAAAGAGTTTTTTAGCGAGTTTGCACCATACTAAACGGCAAAACTCAATCAAAATACGAGTACAGGAGGAACCAATCAATGGCAGACAAGAAGCTGCAAATCGGCATCATCGGAACCGGCAACATCGCCCGCGCCCACATGTTCGCGTACAAAATGCAGAAGGACGCGGAAGTGGTGGCGCTGGCGGACATCGTGCCCGGCAGGGCGGAGGCCTTCGCAAAAAAGTGGGGCCTCAAGGACGCGCGCTGCTATCCCGACCACCTGAGCCTGCTGGAGGCTGAGAAGGACAACCTGGACGCGGTGAGCATCTGCACCTACAACGCGGCCCACAGGGACTGCGCTGTGGCGGCCTTCGAGCACGGGCTGCACGTGCTGCTGGAGAAGCCCATGAGCGTCACCCTCGAGGAGGCGGAGGCCATCTGCAAGGCCGAAAAGGCCAGCGGCAAGATCCTCTGCGTGGGCTTCCAGCCGCGCTTCGACGCGAACATGCAGAACATCAAGCGCATCGTGGAATCCGGCAAGCTCGGCAAGGTGTATTACATCCAGACCGGCGGCGGGCGCAGGCGCGGCATCCCGGGGAGCACCTTCATCGAGAAGGAGACCGGCGGCATCGGGGCGCTGGGCGACATCGGCTGCTACTCCCTGGACATGGTGCTCAACGCCGTTGGATACCCGAAGCCGTTGACTGTCAGCGGCTACACCTCGGATTATTTCGGCAAGAACCCGAAGTACTATGACGAATCCGAGCGCTTCAGTGTGGACGACTTCGGGGCGGCTTTTATTCGCCTGGAGGGCGGCATCATCCTGGACTTCAGGATCAGCTGGGCCATGCACCCGGACAGCCCGGGCGACACCATCCTCTTCGGCACCGAGGGGGCTTTGAGAATCCCCGCCACGGACTGCTGGAACGGCTCGGTAGGCGGCCCGATGAAGCTCTACTTCGACTCGAAACTCGGCAAAAAGACCAAGAAGACGGTCATGCTGCGCTCGAACATAGGCAAGGGCAGCCTGTGGAACCAGAAGATCGGCTCCTTCCTCAAGGCCGTGAGGAACGGCACGCCCAGCCCCATCCCCTCGTCTCAGATTTTGATCAACCAGGCGATCATCGACGGCATCAACCGGTCGGCGGCGCTTGGAAGAGAGGTCACGGTGGAGATTCCGGAGATTTGACGGGCTCCCCCCTGCGTCGGCGCTTCTGTGAAGCGCCGACGCTGTCCCCCCTCGCAGGCAAGGGGGGCTTTGGGGCTGCTGTTTTGACCGGGAATGTCCGGGAGGCCGGCCCCTGCAAGGCATCGCCCAAGAAATAACGCGAGGAGGAAACACAGTGAAAAGAAAAGCATTCAAATGGCTGGCCGGATTGCTGGCGTTCGCGGCGCTGCTGCCGTGCCTGCCTATCATCGCAGCCGCAGAGGAGGCCACTGTGGAGCGCTGGCGCATGCATGAGATCACGTTCACCAGCGAAGCAGATTATGCCGACCCGTTCAGCGACGCGCAACTGGACGTGGTTTTCACCGGGCCGGGCGGCGTCGAGATGGTCATGCCCGGCTTCTGGGACGGCGGCGGCATCTGGCGTGTGCGCTTCGCGCCCACGCAGGCGGGCCCGTGGCAATACGAAACCAGGTGCTCCAACGAAGCGGACGCGGGGCTGCACGGCCTGCGCGGCGCGTTCACCTGCGTACCCTATACCGGCGAGCTGGAGATCTACCGGCGCGGCTTCCTTAAAACAGAGCCCGGCGCGCGCTGCATGATGTACGCCGATGGAACGCCCTTCTTCTACCTCGGCGATACCCACTGGTCCATGCCTTCGGAGCCCTTCGACGAGATGTTCACGACGGTTGTGGATACCAGGGCGGCGCAGGGCTTCGCGGTGTACCAATCGGAGCCCCTGGGCGCGGGCTACAACCTGGACGACGGCTTCAGCGAGGCCGACCTGCCGGGCTTCGCCGACCTGGACCGGCGCTTCGCCTATATAGCGGACGCGGGCCTTGTGCATGCCAACGCCCAGCTGATCTTCGGCTCCCTGCTGTTCCACGGGGTGCAGGGCGGGCAGTACACCGAGGAGTATATTCAGAAACTGAGCCGCTGTTGGGTCGCGCGCTACGCCGCGTATCCCGTGCTGTGGACCACCGCGCAGGAGGTGGACGACGACATGTACTACGACAGGGACGGCGTGGGCGGCCAGGCGATCTACCCCGCCGACCAAAACCCCTGGCGCGTCGTCGCCGAAACGATAGGTCAATGCGACCCCTATCGGCAGCCGCTTTCGGCGCACCAGGAGTACGCCTCCATGGACGCCCTGCACGGCATGAACGCGAGCAAATCCACCTTCAAGAATCTCGACGCTCACAGCTGGTTCGCGGCGCAGTGGAGCCCGAAGCTGGACGGTTCCCCGGATTTCGCGCTGACGAAAGACTATTGGCTGAATGGCGATGGAAAACCTGTGATTAACTACGAGGGCCGTTACGAAAATCTTTGGACAAAGAATTTCGGGGCGCGCGCCCAGGGCTGGATCGCGTTCCTCAACGGCATGTTCGGCTACGGCTACGGCGCGGTGGACATGTGGCTCTACCGGAGCACCTATGATATCGACACAACCTCCGGCGACGGCGTGGACACCATCACCCCCGCCGACAAGGCCGTTCCCTGGACGCAGAGCCTCTACTTCGAGACCGCCGCGCAGCTGGGCCACATGAGGAAGTTCTTCGAGAGCATGAACTGGTGGGAGCTCACCCCGCGCTTCAATAGCTGGAAATATTTCATACCCTTTCCGGGCGCGTACTATTCCGTCGCCTCCTCGGACGACGCCTGCGCGGCCTATTTCTACAACCGTACGAGGCTCACCGGGCTGCTGCGCGGCCTGAACCGCGCGCAGTACACCGCCGAATGGTTCAACCCACGCAGCGGCGAAACCGTGGGCATAGGTCTGGTGCGCCCATGCCTGGGGATGTACTTGATCCCCCGCAAGCCGGACGCGCAGGACTGGGTGCTGTACCTGTACCTGGGTGAGCAGGGAGAACAGCCATGAAAAACGCGCTCGACTTCAAGATACCCTTCTGCGGCTTCGCGGGGACGAACTTCATCAACTGCTTCGCCAGCGTTTATATGTTCCTGGAGGGCATAGACATCGGCGGGAGCGACTATTCGTGCAGGCAGCTGGAGGGCAAGGGCTGCAACAGCTGCGGCAACTGCGCCGCGGGCGGCGGCACGCCCATCTCGCGGCAGGAGAAATATTTCTTCCTGTTCGACACCATGTGCGGGCGCAGCGCCCTGCGCTGCCGCTTCGACGACGCGCCCACCGAATGGCAGAAGCGCATCGGCGCGTGGCCCAACAGCTATGAGACCGATGAGACGATTGACTTTCTCTTCGGCTTTGCGGGGTATGACTATCGCAAAATCACCGGGGACTTCAAGGCGGTGATTGCGGCCGCGATTGACGCGGGCAAGCCTGTCATCGCGAAAGTCAGGGCAGGGGAGTGGCCCTTCCGGGTGATCACCGGCTATGATGGCAACAAGCTGCTTTGCCCGAGCTTCATCAACGCCCAGCACCCGCCGAAGAAGGCCCCGAAGCCCGCCGAGCTGGAGGCGCTGTATGTCGCGGGCAAAAAGATTGCGCCGCGCTGCACCGTGATGGACGGCCTGCGGCGCATCGCGGAGGTGATGGAGTACAACCTGAGCGAGGAGCTCTGGGAGGGCTACATCAAGAAAATCGGGATGTACGGCGAGGACGGCATAGGCAAAGCCAATACAGAGGAGAAGCAGGCCCGCATGGAGCGCCTGGCCCGGACGATGGAATACACCTGGAACTGCCACAACTTCGCGCAGGTGTTCAGGAATTTCCGCGACGACGGCGGGCCGCCCTATGAGGGCATGGAGAGCGTGGAGAGATTGCGCGCAGCTGAACTCAAGCCATTATGGGATGAGATCAGCGGGCCGTGCTGCGGCTACACGCATGACCTCGCCTGGGCGCTGCTGGGTCTGAGCGAGACCGCGGACTGGAAGGGGCACGTCTACAGGACGGGCTACTTCGGCGAGATGGCGGAGCTGGCGCTCGTGCAGCTCAGGAAGAACGACGAGCAGGCGCTGGCGTGCATCAAGCAGGCGATACAAATTTTACAGGAGCAATAGAGAGGAGCGATCCCATGGCGAAAATCAGAGTGACCATCTGGAACGAATTTGACCACGAGATCAACAACGAGCGGGCAAAGGCGAACTACCCCGAGGGCATCCACGAGTGCCTGGCGAAGGCGCTGAAAGCGGACGATTTAGAGATCGCCACGGCGTGGCTGGAGAAAGACGAAGAACACGGGCTCTCGCAGGAAGTGCTGGCAAACACGGACGTCCTGCTCTGGTGGGGGCACGGACGCCACGGGGATGTCCGCGACGACGTGGCCGCCCGCGTGGCCGCCCGCGTGCAGCAGGGCATGGGCTTTATCGCGCTGCATTCGGCGCACCACTCGAAGCCCTTCCGGCTGCTGATGGGCTCCCCCTGCGACGTGCGCTGGCGCGAGAACGACGACAAGTGCGTGGTGTGGAACGTCAACGCGGGCCACCCCATCACCCAGGGCGTGCCGCTGTATTTCTTCCTGGAGAAAGAGGAGATGTACGGCGAGTATTTCTCCATCCCCACGCCCGACGAGCTGATCTTCATCAGCTGGTTCGAGGGCGGCAACGCCTTCCGCTCGGGCTGCACGTTTACGCGGGGGATAGGGAAGATATTCTACTTCCAGCCGGGGCACGAGATGTACCCCTCCTACCACAACAAGGATGTCCAGAAGGTGATCGCCAACGCCATCCGCTGGGCGCGGCCCGCGCCGGAGAGGGACTTCCAGGCCGGGGCGAAGATGGCCCCGGTGGTGGAGAAGGCGGGGAAATAAAAATCACTGCGTAATGTAAGCGGGCGGCAAAAATGCCGCCCCTACAGGCTATGCGGGCGCTCGAGGGACGTCGCTGCGCGATGCCCATCCTCAGTCGCCCGGGGCGACAGCTCCTTCCACAGGAAGGAGCCTTGGGGATTAGGCGGAAAGCGGGTACTATCGCGGAGACGTATAGCCGTGCGTCCTACCGAGATAAACCATACATATTGAAAGGTTGATTTACAATGAAATCCGCAAAACGCATTCTCTCCATCGCGCTGACCCTTGCGCTGGGGTTGGCCCTGCTTATCCCCGCTGCGGCGGCAGAGCCGGCCAATCCCAATGCCCCGATTATCACGGTGCAGCCGAGAAGCAAGGTTTACATCAAAACAGGCGATGTGCTCAAACTGGAAGTGGAAGCGGAGCTTCCCTCCGGCAGTGAGGGCGAACTCAGCTATGAGTGGTACGCCTATTACGGCACCGATAGCACGTATTATTATTTGCGCAGGCTTATGGCGACTGGTGAAGTGCTGGAATATCTTGTCCTGGAGGAAACAATGCCCAACCCATACTATCCCGCATACCGGGATTTATGGTCGGACTATATCTTTTACGCGGTGGTGACGAACACCTATGTCGATGGCGATGGACAAGAGCAAAGTGTTTCTGTGCAAAGCGACCCTGCTGCTGTATGCGCGGTAATGAACTACCGCGACGTCTCCTCAATCCACTCCTGGTTTGGGTTTATCCTCAGCATGATAATTTTCCCCATATCAAATACTTTGTTCGTTGTTCATTTCTACAAATATATACAAACATTTTTCAATTAGGAGGAAACCATGTCAACCAAGAAACTCAAAATCGGCATCATCGGCACCGGGGGGATTGCCCGGTCGCACCTGCGGGCGTACCTCAACCAGCCCGACGTGGAAATCGTGGCCGGGGCGGACATCGTGCCGGGGAAGGCGGAGGCCTTCTTTGCCGGGACGGTGGGCGCGGGGGCCTGGGGCCAGGAGAGCGCGCTCACCGAAAACAAGGCCCTCGAGGGCGTGCGCTGCTACGACGACCACGCGGCCATGCTGGAGGCCGAGGCGCTCGACGCGGTGAGCGTGTGCACCTACAACACCGCCCACGCCGTGTGCGCCGTCAACGCCCTGAACAAGGGCATCCACGTGCTGCTGGAGAAGCCCATGTGCGTGACGGCTGAAGAGGCCGTCGCCATCTGCAAGGCCGAAAAAGAGAGCGGCAAGGTGCTCAGCATAGGCTTCCAGCCGCGCTTCGACGTGAACATGCGGATGATCAAGCGCATCGTGGATTCCGGCGCGCTGGGGAAGGTGTACTACATCCAGACCGGCGGCGGGCGGCGGCGGGGCATCCCCGGGAGCACGTTTATCGAGAAGGACACCGGCGGCATAGGCGCGCTGGGCGACATCGGCTGCTACTCCCTCGATATGGTCCTCAATGCCATCGGCTACCCCAAGCCCCTGACCGTCACGGGCTACATCTCGGACTTCTTCGGGAAGAACCCCAAGTATTACGACGAGTCGGATCGTTTCAGCGTGGACGACTTCGGCGCGGCCTTCATCCGGCTGGAGAATGATGTCATCATCGATTTCAGGATCAGCTGGGCCATCCACGCGGACACCCCTGGCGATACGCTCATTTTGGGCACGGACGGCGGGCTGCGCATCCCCTCCACCGACTGCTGGAACGGCTCGGTGGGCGGCCCGATGACGCTCTACCACGACGTGGCGGGCGAGCGCACCGAGACGAAGATCCCCCTGCTCAAGAACGACCCCGCCAAGGGCGACCTGTGGAACCAGAAGATACGCTCTTTCCTCGACGCCTGCAAAAACGGCACAGCAAGCCCCATCCCCTCGGCGCAGATTTTGATCAACCAGGTGATCATCGACGGGATCGTGCGCTCGGCGGCGCTCGGCAAAGAGATCGAGATTCAGGTGCCGGAGATATAATTTTATTTGATGTGTTGTTCGGGCGGCAAAAATGCCGCCCCTACAGCCCGTGAAGGAGGAAATACAATGGAAAACTATTGGGGTTCCCGCATCGATACGCAGCTGCGCTATCTCCAGGAGGTCAGCGCGGCGAACGAGGATTGCTTGCGCGCTTTGCTGGATACGCTAAATGAAAAAGTCAGGCAGGTTCTCGATGAGGAAGAGGCCATCACCAAGCAGTCGGCCCTGGAGATTGAACAGGTTATGGCTCCGGCCTCGGCGCTGTGCAAGGCGATTACAGTCTCCTGCGTGGCGCACGCGCATATCGACATGAACTGGATGTGGCGCTACGACGAGACCGCCATGCTCACCGTCGATACGTTCAAAACCATGCTGCAATTGATGCGCGAATACCCGGGCTTCACCTTCGCGCAGTCGCAGGCCTCGGTTTATAAAATAATAGAGGACCACGCGCCGGCGCTGCTGCCGGAGATCAAACAGCGCATAAAAGAGGGGCGCTGGGAGGTCACGGCCTCGCACTGGGTGGAGACAGACAAGAACATGCCGAACGGCGAGAGCCTCACCCGGCATTTGCTCTATACGAAGCAATATCTCAAGCAGTTGCTGGGCCTGGGCGACGACCAGTTCGAGATCGACTACGAGCCCGACACGTTCGGGCATGGCGCGAACGTGCCTGAGATTTTGCGCTCCGGCGGCGTGAAATACATGTACCATTGCCGGGGCTACGAGGGGCACAACCTCTATCGCTGGCGCGCGCCTTCGGGCGCTGAAATCACTGTGTACAGGGAGCCCACCTGGTACAACGAGACGATAGACGACCGGTCGTTCATGTATGTGCCAAGCTTTTGCGCGCAGAACGGGCTTGATAGGGTGATTCACGTCTACGGCGTGGGCGACCACGGCGGCGGCGCGACGCGGCGGGACATCGAGCGCATCCTGGACTATGACACATGGCCCTGTATGCCCAAGATTGCGTTTGGCAGATATATCGACTTCTTCAAATATATTGAGAAGCTGGATTTGCCTGTTGTTGACCGCGAGTTGAATTGTATTTTTGACGGCTGCTATACCTCGCAAAGCAGGATTAAAAGAGCCAATCGTGTGGCTGAAGCCGCGCTGTTCGAGAGCGAGTTCTTCAACGCGATGTCGCATCAGCTTGGCGCGTATCCCTATGACGCGCCGGGCTATGCCGGGCTCTGGGAGAACGTGCTGTTCAACCACTTCCACGACATCCTGCCGGGCTCGGGGACGATCGACACGCGGGAGTACGCCCTGGGGATGTTCCAGCGGACCATGGCCGGGGCGGGCACGAAAACCAGCGCCGCGATGCGGGCCATCTGCGGGAAGATCAACACGGCGGCGCTGCTGCCAGCGAACGCGCCTTTGAAGCACTCTGTCGCCGAGGGCGCGGGAGCGGGCTTCGGCGTGGCGCAGGGCTTCGAGTACACGGCTTCGGCTTCGATTGGCGGAAAGAAGCGCCTGTTCGTGCTGTTCAACCCCGTGCAGGCCGCGCAGGTATGCGCCTCGACGCTCACCGTGTGGGACTGGGACGGCGACATGGGCAAGCTCAAAATCACAGATGAAGCCGGGCAAATCCTGGCGCACGAATTGCTTGATAATCGCCAGCAGGGCTACTGGGGACATCAGTATTTTCGTGTGAATGTGGGCTGCGAGATACCGGCCTTCGGTTGGCGCACGGTGCTGCTGGAGCAGGACGACGCCCACGGCCCGGTGCCCCTGCCGCGCGACCCCCGCACGGATAAGCCCGACGAATATGTGCTGGAGAACGAGTATGTAAAAGCTCAGTTTGATCCGATGACGGCGGCGCTCATATCATTCATAGACAAGAAGACCGGCAAAGAGCAGGTCGGCGCGCCGGGGGGCTTCCGCTATATCGAGGAGGACACCGCGCGGGGGATGACCTCGTGGCGCGTGGGCAGGCACATAAGCGACGCGCCGATGACTGCCACGCGAATGACGGGGGTCTCCGGCGGCCTGGCGCGGCGCTTCACCTTCAAGGCGCAGGCGCAGAATTCGCGCCTGGATGTGACGGTCTCCCTGGATAAAAACGCCCGGTATTTGCGCTACAGCGTGAAGTGCGACTGGCGGGAGTTCGGCGACGAGAGCAATATCCCCCAATTGGCGTTCCGTGTGCCCTTGAAAGGGGCGTGCACGGCGTTCACCTGCGACAACGCCTTTGGCGTGATCGAGCGCGCGCCGGTTGACAATGACGTGCCCTGCCAGAGCTTCGCCTGCGCAGGCAATCTCTTGCTTTCGAGCGACAGCAAGTATGGCTTCAGGTGTTACGACAACGCCCTGGCGATGACGCTGATCCGCAGTTCCACCGACCCCGACCCCGTGCCGGAGATTTACACGCATACGCTCAACATCAATGTAGGCCTTGTGGACGACGCCTCGCCGCAGGCGCTGGTTGAGGCCGCGCAGCTGCAAAATCGTTCTCCTATCGCCGTGGCCTGCGGCCCGCAGGAGGGGAATTTACCTCTCACGGGCAGCTTTGTGAAGGTCGATGGCAATGGCATACTTTCGTCCGTCAAAATGGCCGAGGCCGGGGACGGCCTGATTGTACGGCTGTACAGCGTTTCGGACAACGACAGCGAGATTGCGCTGGAATTTTTCAAGCCGGTGAAGAAAATGGTCTATGTTGACGCGCATGAGAATGAGCTGTGTAATGCCGAAGGCCGGATTCGCTGCAAGGCGAAGGGCGTTACAGCCGCCAAAGTCATATTTTGAGGTGTCCAGATGATTTCAGCCCATGACAAAGAGATTCTGCGAGCCCTTGCGAACGAATACATGTCCTATGCCTCGCTGCCGGTGCAAAAAGAGAAAATCGCCCTGTGGCGGGCGCTCAACCGGGGGGAAATGGCGCGGCCCATGGTGACCATCGACCAGCTGCCATGGGACGAGCTGGCCTGCGAAGAGCTGCGCTGCCGGGTGAAAGACAGCTTCTGGCGCGGGGTGGAGCACGACCTGCGGCGCACGCTCTATAAGTGGCGGCATTTCCCCGTGGACATGGTGCTGGACCCCTTCATCCGCGTGCCGAAAGCGATCAGGCGCACGGGCTACGGCATTCAGGTGCAGGAGATCATCGTCGGGCCGGAGGACAGCACGTGCAGGAGCCACCGCTACATCAACCAGCTGCTGGAGATGGACGACATTTCAAAAATCACAGATGATTGCGTCACCCAGGACGAGACCGAGACTAAAAGACGCGAGGCGCAGGCCGAAGAGATTTTCGCGGGCGTCGCGCCCTTCAGGATGACGGGCGTCGGCTTTCACCTGGGGGTTTGGGACAAGCTCAACACCTACATGGGCGCCGAGGCGTGCTATTTCGCCTTCTACGATAACCCCGAGCTGCTCCACGCGGCCATGGAGCGCCTGACCGAGGCGACCATACGGGGCATCGAAGACGCGAATGCGCTCGGCCTGCACGACGACGACGCAAATCTCTGCCACTGCTCGCACATCTTCACCGACGAGCTGCTGCCGGACTGCGGCGCGGGCCGGGGGCCGGTCTCGCAAAACTGCTGGTGCCTGGGCTTGGCGCAGCTGATGACCGCCGTCTCGCCCGCGATTTTCGGGGAGTTCGAGCTGCCCTACATCGCGCGCATGGCGGAATACTTCGGCATGATCTACTACGGCTGCTGCGACAGGATGGACGACCGGCTCGGCTACGTCAAGCGCATTCCCCATGTGCGAAAAATCTCGTGCAGCCCTTGGAGCGACCGCGAGCGCTTCGCCGCCGAAATCGGGCCTGACCTTGTGATGTCCGCCAAGCCATCGCCCGCGTTCCTGGCGACAAGCAGCCTGGACGAGGACGCCGTGCGGCGTGATTTGGAACTCACCTGCGATCTGGCGAGGCAAAACAACGTCAATCTCGAGTTTTTGCTCAAGGATGTGTCTACAGTCAAGAATGACCCTAGCCGCCTCCCGCGGTGGGCGGAGGTGGCGATGGGGGTTGTGGAATCAATGTACAATTGACAAATGCCCACGGCCTCTATAGCCTTTTGGGCCGCAAAATGCACAATGAAATGAGCGATCAAATCATTGTGCATTGTGTTGCGGCCCAAAAGGCTATAAGGGCCGTGTGCATTGTGAATTGCTATGCGTTCCCCTTGGGCATATGCCCCGCCAGCGCGCCCGCCAGGCCCCGGATGGTCATGGTTTGGAGGACGATGCGGCCCGGGCCGGTGAGCTTGGTCTGGAACCAGGCCTCGCCGCCGAGGAGGACGTTCTTCGCGCCCCTGATGCTCTGCATCTCCATCTGGACGGTTTCGTCCATCACGGCCATGTTGCCGGGGTTGACGATGAGGCTCTGGCCCGGCGCGAGGTTGTACTCCACGCAGAAGCCGTCGATCTCCACGAAGGCGATGCCCTGCCCGGATATCCTCTGCATGATGAAGCCCTCGCCGCCGAGGAAGCCGACGCTCGCCCTGCTGTTGACGTGCATGGCGAGCTCCACCCCCGGCTCGCTGGCCAGGAAGCCGCCCTTCTGGACGACGATGCCCCGGCCCGGCGCGATTGGGTAGGCGCGGATGGAGCCCACGAAGCTCGAGCCGAAGGCGATCATGCCGGGGCCCCCCTGGCAGGTGTAGATGTTCTGGAACATGCTTTCGCCCATCATGGCGCGGCCGAGCATTTTGCCTATGCCCTTGCCGCCCCCGGTGGTCTCCATCTGCATGTTGGGGGTCATCCAGGTCATGGAGCCGCGCTCGGTGATCATGCACTCGCCCGCCGCGAGGGTGCACTCCACCACGGGCATGGGCTCGCCTATGATTTTATATTGCATATGCGCTCCTTTCGGAAGGTTAAGGGAATAATTTAATTTTTTTGTACGGGCTGCTGTGGGCGGCCGCCCCTACCATGCGCTGAACGAGGTGTAGGGATAGGGGATAAACGGGTCGGCGAGCACGTCGGCCCTGTCTTCGTCCTCCACGCGCCAATAGTCCGCGTCGCCGTCGAGCGTCATGACGTTGCCGCTGACCGTGTGGCCGAACTCCAGGTCGTTGACCCGATTGCCCCGGTCCGTCTCCACGTTGGTCAGCGTGAGCTGGCCGCCCCGCAGGGTGTAATTGCCGAATATGTCGTAGTTGTTCCCCGGGTTATCCTCGTAAAGGACCGAAATTGTGAACGTGCCGTCCTTGTTGAAATAAAACAGCTCCACATAGGGACCGTCCTCGTCCTCGAACGCGCCGCGCCAAAGCTGCTGGCCGCCGTATGTATTCGGTGAAACCGTGCCTTGGTTGGTCGGGTCAACAGGCGGGGCGGTCGGGTTTACGGGATTGTATGGGTCGATGGGATCGTTCGTGCCGATGGGCGCGATCTCCCCGGGCTCCTTCACGATGATGATGTTGTAGCCGGTTGTGTCGTACTCCATCTGCACGATCAGCTGGAAGCCGCTGTCCGCGGAGTTGCGCCCCACCTTGCACCAGGCGGAGGGCGCACTGAATTCCGCGTCGGTGAGCAGGAGGAAGCCCTCGCCCCGCAGGCAGGTCAGGTATTGGCTCATTTCCAGGGCCTGGTCCCTGCCCGGCTCGTTGTAGATGTACTCCATTTGGGTCGTGCCGCCGGAGATCGAGGTGGCGGAGCTGCTGATTTTGCGCACCTCGCCCAGCGCCAGCTTGACTGTGGGGATACGGTCGTTGCCCAGCTCGTAGTAGTCCTGCTTGGCCTTGCCGCCGTTGACGGCTGTTGCGATGACGACAATCAGGACGATGAGCGCCACAAAACCGCCGCCTATGCCGAGCAGGATTTTCAGGCCCTTGCCCTTCTTTTTCGGCTTCTCAGCTGCCGCCGCGGGGGCATAGGCCTGCGGCTGCATGGGCTGCTGCGGATAGGGCTGCTGCGGATAGGGCTGCTGCGGATAGGGCTGCTGGGGGTAGGGCTGCTGCGGGTAAGGCTGCTGCGGGTAAGGCTGCTGGGGCAGCTGCCCCTGGAAAATCGTCTGCTGGGGAAGCTGGTTGATGGGCTGCTGCCGGGGCGCCGGCTCCGGCTGGTAGGCGGGCTCGGGCGGCGGGGCTTGCTGCGTGACAGGCGAGCCGCAGCCAATGCAGAACTTCGCGGCCTCCTCAAGGCCCGTGCCGCAATTTGGACAGAATTTTGCCATGGTGTTTCCTCCCCTGTAGTAATCTGGATGCGCGGGTGACGGAGCAATTATACGCCAGGCACGGGTGAAAGTCAACAAAAAATGCGCGCAGCCGTGAGATTTTATTTGCATTTCCTGCGGCGCTATGCTATACTTATGAAAAATAATCGCGTAAGGAGAACACAGGTGGCCAGATTTTTGACTTCCGCTTTTGCGGACGAGGCGGCGAACGACCTTGCGGCGCAGATCGCGGCCTGCAAGGCAAATGGGATTTCCGCGATAGAGATGCGCGGCGTGAACGGGGAGAACGTCTCCGACATAACCCCGGAGACGGCCAGGGCGATCAAAAAAGAACTTGACAAAGCGGAGGTCGAGGTTTCGGCCATAGGCTCGCGCTACGGCAAATGCGCGTTCGACTTCGAGGCCTTCAAACAAACTGTGGAAGTTGCGCAAATTCTGGGCGCCGCGTACATACGCATGTTCAGCTTCTACGAGGGCACGAAAGAGGAGCGCTTCGGCTGGGTGAAGCAGATGGCCGACTACTCGATAGCCCACGGCGTGAAGTGCTGCCACGAGAACGAGGGCCGCATCTACGGCGAATCACCGCAAGCCTGTAAGGAGCTTATAGAAGCTGTCGGTTACAGCGCCGAAGGCGAGCAAATCCTCGGCTGCGTGTTCGATTTCGCGAATTTCCTCGGCGACGGCTACGACACGCTGGCGGCCTATGAGATTCTCAAGCCGTATATCACGTATTTTCACATCAAGGACTACGATGGCGCTTCGACTGTCCCGGCGGGGGAGGGGAAGGGCCGCATCGCGGAGATCCTCGCGAATTTCGACCAGTCGAACTACGGCTGCTATTGGCTCTCCATGGAGCCCCATTTAAAAGTCTTCGCCGGGATGGGTGTCTTCGACAAACAGACGGAGAAGAAGCTGGCCGGGCGCGAGGTCTACGCCACGCAGAGCGAATCCTTCAAAGCAGCCGCGGACGCGCTGCACAAAGTGATTGCCGGGGCGCAGCCTGTGGCCCTTGGCATCATCGGCTTCGGGGGCATGGGCTCGGGCCACGCGCGTAACTATCTGAACGGCGAGTTCAAGCGCATACGCATCGTGGCGGCGGCGGACGTCAACCCCGCGCGCCTGGAGGCGGCGACAGATGCCCTGCCGGGCGTCGCCGTGTATGACAGCGCCGAGGCGTTGATTGCCGGCGGGCTGTGCGGCGCGGTGGTCATCGCCACGCCGCACTACTTCCACCCGCCGATTGCCATACAGGCCCTGGAGGCCGGTCTGCATGTGATGACCGAGAAGCCCGCCGGGGTCTACACAAAGCAGGTGCGCGAAATGAACGGGGCCGCTGCCAAGTCAGACAAGATATTCGCGATTATGTACAACCAGCGCTCGAATCCCCTCTACCAAAAGCTGCGTGAACTCGTGCAAAGCGGCGTTTACGGCGAGATCAAGCGCGTGTTGTGGATCATCACCGACTGGTACAGGACGCAGGCCTACTACAACTCCGGCGGGTGGCGCGCCACCTGGAGCGGCGAGGGCGGCGGCGTGCTGATCAATCAGGACCCCCACCAGCTGGACCTCTGGCAGTGGTTCTGCGGGATGCCCAACAAGATCACCGCCACCTGCCACGAGGGCAAGTGGCACGACATCGAGGTGGAGGACGACGTGACGATCTATGCCGAGTACCCGAGCGGGGCCACGGGGATGTTCGTCACCACCACGGGCGAGGCCGAGGGCACCAACCGCCTGGAAATCGCCATGGATAGGGGCAAGCTCATCTGCGAGGACGGCAAGGTGACGCTGTATGCGTTCGACAGCTCGACGAAGGAGCACATCTTCGGCTGCGCCCAGGGCTTCGGCAGCATAGACAGCCGGGAGAGCGAGATCACCGCCGGCGGGAATCCCGTGGGCCAGCACTCCATGGTGATGAACGCCTTCGCCGAGGCCGTCGTGACCGGCGACAAGGGCCTGCTCTACGCCCGGGGCGAGGAGGGCATCAACGGGCTTAGCATCTCCAACGCGGCGCACCTCTCCAGCTGGCTTGGCCGGCCCGTGGCGCTGCCTGTGGACGAGGACCTGTTTTGGGCCGAGCTGCAGAAGAAAATCGCCGGCTCAAATGCCAAGGCCGAGGCCGCCCAGGGCGTGGAGATGGATTTGAGCAAGAGCTTTCATTGAGGAAAAATCATGACCTTCTTGTTTGACCTGTTCTTCACCCTGGTGACCTTTGAGGCCCACGTCTACAAGCACGAGATCGAGCGTTTGCGCATCACCCTGCCCCAGTGGGAGCGCGCCGTGATCGAGAGCGGCGCGTACCTCGGGCACGTGACCGAGCCCATGGCGCTCATGCGGGACTTCGTGCGCTGCGCCGGGGTGACAATCAGCGAAGAAGAATTGCGGGCGCTGTGCGAGGGCCGCATCGCCCGTGTGCGCGAGATCATGACCAACGTGCGGCCAGAAATCCTTGCCACTCTGGCGGAGCTGGGGTGCCGGGGGCACAAGCTCTGCCTGGTGAGCAACGCCGACGCCATCGACCTGCTGCCCTGGCCGGGCAGCCCCCTGGCTTCGCTGTTCGGCGAGGCCATATTCTCCTGCGAGGTGCATTTGCAGAAGCCAGACCCGGCGATCTACCTGCTGGCCGCGAATCGAATGGGTGTAAAGCCGGAGGACTGCGTCTTCATAGGCGACGGCGGCTCGAACGAGCTGGCCGGGGCGAAGGCCGTGGGGATGCGCACGGCGCAGGCGCGGTGGTTCTTGCAGCGGGAGGTGGAGGGCGCGGACTGTAAGCTTGAACGAGTTGAGGATATATTGGGTATAGTTTAGTTTGAGGAGGCCACCATGGAAACAACAGAAATCGCGCAGGTACAGGAGGACGTCACCCAGCAGACGAAATACGTCAACATGAAGGAGCAGATGGCCTTCAACTTCAGCGCGTTTTTCCGGGACATGTCCTACGCCATCATGGGCATGGCCAACTATTTTTACATGGACGTGCTGGGCCTGGAGGGCTTCCAGCTGGGGTTTTTACAGTGGGCCCAGAAGCTCTGGGACGGCACGAACGACCCCATCATGGGGGCCTACTTCGACCGGCGGAAGTACAAGGAGGGGGAGGGGAAGGCGCGGCGCTACTTCAGGACCACGGGCATCCCCATCGCCATTTTGCTGGTGCTGATGTTCTCGCCCCTGCGATTCAGCGGCGAGGACGGCCTGAACACCTGGCTGCGCATGATCTTCATCCTGCTGTGCTATATCCCTTTTGAGGCCATGCACACCATCAACGGCACGGCCTTCATGAGCTATTACAACTCCATCACGCCGAACATACAGGAGCGCAGCGGGATCATCTCGCGTTCGCGCATGTTTTCCAACATGGGCAGCGCCGTGGCCGGGGGCGGGGGGATCGTCTCCATCCTGCTGGGCTTCTTCCCCAAGGACGACGTGCGGGCGAAGACCTTCATTTACCTCGGCGTGGCGCTGTTCGTAGCCGCCTGCTTTGTGGTCTACAACAATCTGATGTACAACAAAGTGCAGGAGCGCCTCATCGCGCCGCCCCCGCAGGAGCAGCAGAGAATCCTCGAAATCTTCAAGGGGATGCTGCAAAACAAGCTCTTCCTGATCATGATCCTCTCCAACACGATTGGGGGATTGATCAGCTCGGGCAACACGGGCATGTATTTCTACGACTACAACATAGGCAACACCATCTGGCAGACGGTGCTGGGTCTCTCCGGGCTGCCCGCGCTCCTGCTGGCCTCGTGGCTCACGCCCAAGCTCTGCGAGCGAATGGAAAAGCGAAACATCGTGCTGCTGTGCGCCCTCGCGCAGATCCTTTGCAGCGCGCTCTACCTCGCCGTGGGCTACCAATCGAAGGTGTTCATCGCGGTGCAGTCCTTCCTCTCGGCTATACCGGGCACCATCCGGGGGATGCTCTATTGGAGCATGATCGCCGACAGCGTGGATTACCTGGAGTGGCGCACAGGCAAGCGCAACGACGGCTCCATCTATGCCGTGGAGGGCCTGATGGGCAAGATCATCGGCGCCTTCGGCGCCACCTCCACCGCGATCATCCTGCGCATCATCAAGTTCGAGCGCAACGCCCTCACCCAGTCCCCCGAGACCCTGCGCGGCCTGTTCGTGCTGCCCCTGGCCGTCGGCATGGTAAGCACCGCCGTATCGGTCATCCCCTACATCTTCTACGACCTGACCCGGAAGGGCCACGCGAGGATCATTGAGGAGCTCAAGGAGAGGGCGAAGGAGGAAGGCTCGATCGAAATTGGGGGTTGACAATATATCGTTTATGGTATATAATGTGATATGGGGGAATAATCAATGTGGAAGATTGAATACTACAAAACAGCCAATGGGAATGTACCGGTCAAGAGGTTTATTGATGGGCTGGACGATACAATGCGTACTAGAGCTGCGCTGGATATTGAACGCTTGCAGAAATGGGGCAATCAGCTTCATCCGCCGCATTCCAAATACATGCGGGACGGCATTTTTGAATTGCGTATCCAAGTTGCCAGTAACATTTCTCGCGTCTTCTACTTCTTTTTTGACGGGAAGAAAATTATTCTGACGAACGGCTTTATTAAGAAGACACAAAGGACACCGACCCGGGAAATAGAGAAAAAGCGTTAAAATGCAAAGCCGACTATGAAAGGAGAGTGACCAGGAGATGACTTTTGATGAACATCTTGCGGAAATGATGCAGGACCCTGGCTTCCGTGCGGAATACGAAAGACTGCGCCCAGAATACGAGATCATTGATCAGCTCATCGCAGCCCGCTCTGACCAGGGCCTCACCCAGAAGGAGCTCGCGCAGCGCATCGGCATCCGGCAGAGCAATATCAGCCGCCTGGAAAGCGGCAACTATAACCCGTCCCTGGCTTTTTTGAAGAAAGTCGCCGCCGGGTTGGGTAAGCAGCTGCATGTGGAATTTCGCACGCCGCCCGCATAAACCAAGCCGCTTCGCAGCCACCTATCCTGTTTTCTGAGAGGAGCGTAGAATCATGAGCACAAGCAAGGGTTTTCTCTGCAGCGTATTGTCGGCGCTGATTCTCCTTGGCATGATGACCGGGCTGTACAACCCCCGCCGGGAGACGTCCTTTACACCGCCGCCGGTGCGGCCGCCCGCGGTGTATGGCGGCCCCGCGCTGACCCTCATCGAGGGCGGCGTGAGCGAGTATGTCATCGTCCTGGGGGCCGAGGCATCCAAGCCGGAGATCACGGCGGCGGAAAAGCTGCGGGGTTTTTTGCTGCAAATCAGCGGCGCGGAACTGGAGATTGTCCCGGACAGCGCGCCCGCGCGGGCGAAGGAGCTAGTCGTCGGCGGCACGAATCGCTATGCCATGGACGAAGAGTTGGAGCAGGCGTTGGGTACGGATGGCTTTATCATCAAGACAATTGACGAGAAGATCATCCTCTCGGGCGGTAGGGGCCAGCCGCGGGGCACACTCTACAGCGTGTACGATTTTCTGGAGAAATTCCTGGGCTGCCGCTGGCTGGGGAAAACAGTGACCGTCATCCCCGAACAGGCGACAGTGAAAGTCCCCCTGGAGATTGATGAGTATGAGGTGCCGGCCTTCATCTACAGGCAGCCCTCCACGCTGCCGAGGGTCAACGGCAGGGACGGCTACACCCGGGAGGACGACGTGGACTACTCCCTGGCCAACCGGGTCAACGCCCAGGGCATGATAGGCAACTCCACCAACGAGGAGGAGGTTGGCGGGATTATCACCTGGCCCGTGACGCATTCGGCCCTGGCGATCCTGCCGCCCGGTGTATACATAGAGGAGCACCCGGAATACTTCGCGAAAAACGAGGACGGCAGTGCCATCCCCTGCGAGCACGGCGAAAACAACCCCTGCCTGACCAACCCCGAGGTCATTGAGATATATAAAAAGTACGCCCTGGACATCATGGAGAACAACCCCGATACCCAGGGGATCTCCATGGGACTGAACGACAGCGGCACGATCTGCCTGTGCACGGACTGCCGGGCGCTCTACGCCGAGGAGGACAACGGGAAATATTTCGAGCATGTCAAAATTCCCCTGGCCAGCCAGAGCAGGGCGCTGATGGAGGTGCTCAATCAGGTCTGCGAGGCCCTGGAGGAGGCGGGCTACACCGAAGTCACCATCAACGCCTTCGCCTACGGCACTGCGACCTACGCGCCCAGCATAGACCTGCACGAGCAAATCGTCATCCACTTCTGCCCCATCAACATGTGCTACGTCCACGGGCCGGAGGAGTGCGAGTATTGGGAAAATCGCTATTACTTCGGCGACGTCCTCAAGGGCTGGGGGAAGATCGCCAAGCGCATCACCATCTTCGAGTACCCCCTTTCCTACAACGAGCCGGGCGCCGCCTACCCGGTGTGGGGCCAGGTGCAAAATTACCTGCAATTCTACTACGAGAACAGCGCCGTGGGCCTGACGCAGTGCACGGCCTCCATCTACGACGTCAACTTCTACGAGATGACGGGCTATATCTACGCCCGGCTGCTGTGGGACCCCTACCTGGACCTGGAGGCGTTGTATGAAGACTTCCTGCCCCTGTATTTCGGCGGCGGCTGGCAGTACATACGGGAATACCTGCGCTTCACCGCCGAGGAGGCCTCCGGCAGGGAGATAGGCGGCGTGACCTACCACACCAATTCCCTGGAGGGCAGCACCAAGACGGGGATGCTGGCGATGACCAACCGCGAAATCAAGTATATCGACCATCTTTGGGACAGGGCGAGGGCGCTGGCGGGCAGCGAGCTGTGCCTGAACAACGTCAGGCGCGCGGAGCTCTCCTGGCGGATGTGGAAGTCCGACAACTTCCGCGGCGAATTCTGGTTCTTCAACCTCGCCAAATCCCGCACAAAAGAGAACAAGAAGCTCTTCGACGACTTCTGGGAGCTCCTTGCCACGCCGAAGCTGGTGGACGGCGTTCTGACCGACGACCTGCAAATCTGGTACAACTCGGTGGACTGGTGGATCACGCAGGACGATTTCTATGCCCTGAAGGCATACCGGCTCTGGCCGAAGATGTGGTCCTGGCGGCAGCTGGGCAGGGACGGCGAGGGCGTTGTCACCGGCTTCTGGGATTTGCTGTATAAGTCGATATTGTAGTGGTCAACATAAAAGAGGCCTTGTCCGTCAAGGCCTCTTTTCTATCATCCTGTTATGTAACGCTATGGCCAGCAGGCCGAGGGTTGTGATGAAGGCGGCCACGAACGCGCTGGCGAGGGATACGCCGAGCCGGGGGTCGATATTCATCTGCGCGAACATCTCCCAGGCCTGGTCGAAAAACGGGTAGGGATACCAGTTGACCATGCCGCCCCGCAGCAGCGTGACGACCAAATACGCCAGGGGGTACATCAGCCAGGCCCACAGGTCCTTTTGGCCAAGCTTTGCCCTATCGGCGGGGCGGAAAAAGAGGCAGGCCATAAAGACCGGCGTGACCGCGTGATGCCAGAGCGTGGCGAAATTCCCCCACCACAGGCCCCATGAATACAGCTTGTCGTACCAGACCAGTACGCCGCAGTACATGGCCCCCACGGAGAAAATCATGACCGTCAGGAATGCCTGCACCGTGGCCTTCGCCAGGAGAGCGGCCATTTTTTCTCGCTTCAGGAAGATGGCCAGGGCGATCAGAACCAGCCAGAAGTCAACCAGGATATTTGTCGTATAGGTGTAGAACCCAAAGAAGTTCCACTTCGATATAAGGTCGGGATATTCCACTGCCAGGCGGCCGTCATAGGTGAAAATCACGGCCAGCTTCGCCGCGAAGCCCACGAGGCCCATGGCGAGCGCGATGGCCGCGAAGCGCCTGCTCAACAGAAATTTTTCTTTTTTTGTTTTCATGTGGAGTCCCCGCTAATCCAAAAATTTGCCGCCGGACTGCTTTCTCACTGCCATGAAGCCGAAGAGATAGACCCAGATCGTTACGGCGAAATAGACGCTGTGCCAGATCATGAAGCCTATGCCGCCCCAGGCGTTGAAGTCCCGCGTCATGTTAAACTCGCAGATGGCGGCGCGCAGGGCGTCCGGCGGGACCGCCCGCCCCGCGTCGCCCGCGATCTCCGCGATGTACATGAAGGGCAGGGCGTAGCCGATCTGAAAGGCCAGATAGCCCGCGCACCAGACGGCCATGACCCAAAGAAACACCTTTTGGTTTTTCTGGACGATCTTCCCCGCCTTGCTCTGCCGCAGCCCCAGGATGGTCAATGGGACAAAGCACAGGAAAGCGGTCATCCACAGGAGCTCCTCGATGGCGAAGAGAGTCTGGTACTGCGTGATCAGCCCGCCGAAGGCGAAAAACTGCGCGGCGAAGATGCAGGCGATTGAAATATACGGCGCGCGCGCGAACAGGCCGCCCGCGCGTTTCGCTTTCCCGCCGAGATCATATTGGCTGTTCAGCCGCAGCAGGGCCACCGCCGTGATGGTCACGGCGCTCGTCTCGGCCAGCGCCGCCAGGCACCGAATGAGGAAGGGGCTGTTCAGGAGCGAATCGAACCACACCAGCCTATCGGGATAGCTTGAGACAAAAACGGAACGGTACGCTGCCACGCAGGCGAAAACCAGGACGCAGCCCCGCAAAAGCGCGAAGATTATCGCGCTCTCCGGTTCGGCTTTGCTCCATTTCAATGATTTCCATACGATGTACAGCGCCGCCAAAAAATTGGCCGCGCCTATCCCGGCCATGACCGCCCACCAGATTGACATAGGTCCATCTCCCTCAAAAGCGTCTTGCATACAGTATAGCATGGGAGCGGCGGCTTTTCAAGCATTTTCGCAATTTGTTTGCCCGCAGGGGTGCGCTTCGCCAAATTTTTATCCGAAAGGGATTGACATTTCCGCAATCTTGAGTATAATAGAATAATCACGCGATTGCGGAATTGTGTAATGGTAGCACGGCAGACTCTGACTCTGTTTGTCTGGGTTCGAATCCTAGTTCCGCAGCCAAGCCTGAAAGTCTTATGTATCAAGACTTTCAGGCTTTTTTAGTTGTCTGCGGGAGGGGTGTTTTAGCCCGGTTTTGGGCTGTTTTCTACCATTTTTCTACCATCCTTCTACCACCGGGC